>Ga0326727_10000187_pt1 | contig 268774 bp, 182 predicted proteins | sample MB2enrmetagenome_FD_207643 | JGI IMG/M metagenome (GOLD analysis project Ga0326727, IMG submission 207643) | Lab enriched peat soil microbial communities from McLean, Ithaca, NY, United States - MB29MY | ecosystem: Environmental > Terrestrial > Soil > Wetlands > Peat | place: USA: New York... | reverse complement strand
CAGGAACACGAATTTGAACGCTTAGGAAGTACCAAAACCATCCATGTCGATGTTCGGCTGATCGCCGCCACGCACCGGGACCTGGAGGCCATGATTCGGAACAATCAATTCCGGGAAGATCTTTTCTATCGGTTGAATGTTTTTCCGATCGAGATCCCTCCCCTGCGCGAAAGGCGGGAAGATATTCCCCTCCTGGTTCACTACTTTGTGGCGCGCCTGGCACGCCGCATGCAAAAACAGATCCGGAGCATTCCCAAGCAGGCCATGGAGGCGCTGGAGAGCGCCCCCTGGCCCGGCAACGTTCGCGAGTTGGAAAACTTCCTCGAGCGCTGCGTCATCGTCACGCCCGGGGAGGAGTTGCAAGTCCCGATTCCTGATATCAAGCAATCGTTACCTCGATCTGCGGCTCCAGCGTCGACATTCGAAGAAGTTGGGCGGCAGGCGATTATCGAGGCTTTGAAAGGCGCATCGGGGAAAATATCCGGCCAGAGCGGAGCCGCGCAGCGCCTCGGGCTGAAGCGATCAACGCTGCAGAACAAGATGCGGAGACTGAACATCACCAAAGGCGATTACACCAGCCCCGTCCACTAACCTACCTCAGCCGGCCTGGCCGTTGCGCCTCGCGCTCTGACAGCCCATTCAACAGCCCATATTCTGGCACTGCCCGCCTTTGGGCGCGGCTGTCTATGGGCGCACCATGACATGACCCTTACTTCTCACTCACTTATCAAAATGTTGGTTTGGCACAGCACCTGCCTACCTGTGAGGCTGGAGCGACAAGTGCGCAAGATGTTCCAGCATATGAATCTCTTATGAATTCTATCGCCCAGTTTCTTGTGCAGCATGGCTACTCAGTCCTTTTCGCCGCGGTATTCGCCAACCAGGTGGGATTGCCTGTACCGTCCGTACTGTTTCTCCTGGCAGCCGGAGCGCTTGCAGGCTCCGGAAGGTTGAGTTTGACCGCAGCGCTCGGCCTCGCGCTTACTGCCAGTGTGCTGGCGGACTGGGTGTGGTACGGGGCCGGTCGACGCTGGGGCGACCCGATCTTGCACTTCATTCACGGCCTTGCGTTAGACCCGGATGCCGCCGAGCGCCGGTCGAAAAGGAACTTTGCCAAGTATGGCCCTGCGGTTCTCCTCGTGGCGAAGTTCGTGCCAGGGCTGGACGCCGCTGCACCTCCCTTAGCCGGGGTATCCGGCATAAGTCCGCTGCGTTTCCTGGCCTTTGACGCGGCTGGAGTCAGCCTCTGGTCATGCGCCTATACCGGACTCGGCTACGCCTTCAGCCGAGACCTGAACCACGCGGTCACTTACGCCACCAGAATGGGACAAGTTTTCGTAAGCATTGCGTTAGCTGGACTCTTTATCTACCTCGGTCGCAGACTGGTTCGGTGGTGTTGCTTTGTACGCGAGTTTCGCATGGCACGGATCACACCAGAAGAGCTTAAAGCGAAGCTGGACGCTGGCGAATCGGTCTTCATTGTCGATTTGCAGGGCAGCGGGCATTCGCGCCACCGTCAGGGTATCCCCAGTGCCATTCGCATTGATCCTCGGAGGCTTGAAAATTACAGCGCCTTCGACAGAAAAACGCCGACCCCCCTCCCTCGCGACCGCGAGGTGGTCCTTTACTGCGATAGTCCGCATGAGTTCACGAGCGCGCGCGTGGCTCTGGCCATGCGAGAGCGGGGGTTCCACCGCGTTCGACCACTGGCGGGGGGTCTTCAGGCTTGGCAAGAACGGGGGTTCCCTGTGGCCCAGGATTTACCGCTTTGGGTGCCGAGATTGGTCGAAGAGCGAAACACTCGCGACATAACCACTCACGACCCGGCTGACTTTCCCAAGCATCTTCCTATGGACGGTGCTGCCGAGCCATAAGAGATGGCAAGGGCTACTTCTTCCTTGCATGCGATTAGAACAGGTACACGTAGGAGCAGGTGGGAAAAATGGTAGGTGGTAGGTGGGGAAAGCGGTAGGTATTGATCTTTGACCTCGACTACTTGATGGAGGAGCGATGAGATTTGATTTGCCATACGACCGAAAAACAGTTGCTGTTGAGATTGACAATCGGAACTTTATCGGATCGCTGGTTTCGAAAGTGGAGTCCTATCGACCGGATAAGTCGCAGCAGGAACTGGTCGAAGCATCACTGGACCATCCAATTGGCTCTCCCAAACTCGAGGAGCTTGTAAAGCGTAAGAAAAACATTGTCATTATAAGTTCCGACCACACTCGTCCCGTACCTTCCAAGATCATTACACCTATCCTGCTGCGGAGGATTCGCGCCGCGCAGCCGGATGCAAACATAAAGATCCTGGTGGCAACCGGCTTTCATCGGCCTTCGACGCGCCAGGAATTGATCGACAAATATGGGCAGGAGATCCTTGGCCATGAGCAGATCGTCATGCATGTCTCTACGGACGACGCTGCCATGATTAAGGTAGGCACGCTTCCATCCGGGGGAGAGTGCATCGTCAACCGGGTCGCTGCCGAAGCGGACCTGCTGCTTTCGGAGGGCTTCATTGAGCCCCACCTGTTTGCCGGTTTTTCGGGCGGCAGGAAGTCGGTGCTCCCCGGAATCTCCTCCTACAAGACCATCATGGCAAACCACTGCGCGGAGTTCATCAATTCTCCCAACACTCGCCCTGGCATCCTGCGGGACAATCCCATTCACAAAGACATGTTGTATGCTGCGAAAACCGCGGGTCTGAAATTCATCGTGAATGTGATTTTGAACGCTGACAGAGACATTATTGCTTCCTTTTCAGGAGATCTGGAACAAGCTCACTCCGAAGGCTGTCAATTTCTCACCTCGTTGGCTTCGGTCAGTAAAGTCCCGTGCGATGTCACGGTAGTCACCAATGGCGGCTACCCCTTGGACCAGAACATCTACCAAGCGGTCAAAGGCCTTACTTCTGCCGAAGCCACAAACAAAGAGGACGGCGTCATCATTATGGTGGCTGGCCTTTCGGACGGCACAGGGGGTCGAGGCTTCTACAACAACTTGGCGCAGGTTAAAAGTCCAAAAGAACTCCTGGACCGCGTATCGCATGTCGGGCGCAATCAAACTGTCGCTGATCAATGGGAGTCACAGGTGCTCGCGCGCATCCTCGATCGTCACCACGTCATCATGGTCTCCGATTTGATTAAGCCCGAAATAGTCACGGCCATGCACATGGAGCATGCCAATTCCTTTGACGAGGCGCTGCGCCGTGCATATGAGCTTCAGGGCCGAAACGCCCGGGTCGCGGTGATTCCTGATGGACTGGCCGTAATCGTGCGTTAGATGAGCCAAGAGTCTTGAAAGGAGGTAGGACCTAATGAAGAAAATGAAGCGGCGCGAGTTTTTGAAGACGGCGGGAGTTGCGGCTGTTGGGGCCGGCTGTCTGACCGGAGGAATAAGCAGAGTCCACGCCCAGGAGAAGCCCAACATGGCAAACGAAGGTCAAGAGTTTACGCCGGGAGAGAAAGTCAAGACTTCCGGCATCTACGACGTGATCCACGACAAAATTGATGGCGACGATCACGCCCAGCAGCATCAGGTCACGGCAACAGCCGGCACTGTTTTTCCGCGTTGCAAAGGCTGTCGTGAGTGGGTGAGATTTCGGCTTTATCGGGCTGCTGTATATGTCGAGGCGAATTCTCACTTCGAGTCGTAACCGCTAAGGCAGGTTTGTATGAAACTTCGGCTCTTTTCAACTTCGACACTTTTGCTGGCTGCGGTGATTAGCTACGCAGGAGCAACTCTGGGACAGAGCACCGCGCCTGATGTGGCTACTGAGGCAGCCTATCCGAGTATTTTGCCGGCCGGAGGCGCTTCAGGGCCACAACCAGCAAACGGCACTTCCCACTGGGCGGAATCGCAGCCTTTGGGGCCCGCGTTACCGCAAGACATTAGGTTGACAGAATCGTTGATCCCGCCGAATGCACTTACGAACTGGGGTGCTGCTCACAGACTCCGATTTTTCGGCTGGGCGAACGGTGGCTACACTGGCTCTTCAACCGGAGAGGGTTTGCTCGAGGTCGAACCACGCGCCAATCGATTCGGCGACACGTGGCTGCTCAATCAGTCCGCCTTCGTGCTGGAACGAACGCTTGATTCTGAGGCGTGGTCCTGGGGCTTCCGTGCCGAGTATTATATGGGGGCCGATGCCGCGCTTCTGCACCCCGTAAACGGCTTTGGTCCATCGGACACTCCGCGTTTCAGTACGGATTTCCGCCAAGCCTATTTTTCGCTCCATGCCCCGATCCTCACGGATGGGGGCGTTGATTTCAAATTTGGCAGGCAATACGTGCCCCTGGGTTATGAGACAACGATGGCCCCGTACCGACCGATGTACTCATTGTCCTACGCCTGGATCTATTCGCAGAACGGCGCGACAACCGGTGCGACTGCCACGATTCACGTCGACCCGAGGCTTGACGTTATCGGAGGGGTCACACTCTGCGTCAACTCGCTGTTCGAGTTGCGGGGGCGCGCACCCTGTTATATCGCTCGCGGCCTCTATTGGCTCGATTCCGCCCGGCGAACCAAACTGGTGGGAACGTTTTATACCGGTCCGCAGCCCATCGCGGCGGCGAAAGGGCATATTGGCAAGTGGCAGAGTGAGGTGGAGTTACAGCTCATCCATGATGTGAACCGCCGGCTGACTCTGGTCTCGGAGACAAACCTCGGCGGGGACACGCGGGACCCGGCAAACAACCTTCATACCTCCGAGTGGTTTGGAACGTACGGAATGGGGATCATTCATGTTCACCGGCTGTTGGATGTGAACTCTCGCGCGGAATGGTTTGACGATATCGATGGTTCGCGCATCGGAACACGCGCAAATTATGGCGAGATCACGATGGGGCTCAACTTCATGCCCACCGTCTTCGTCAACTTCCGTCCCGAAGTTCGTTGGGACGGCGCCGATAGTCCCGTATTTGGCCCAACAACCGCGGCGCATCTTCAGAGTCATCAGTGGACGTATGCGTTCGAGATGTTAGTGAAGTTCTAGAGGAGGGAACAGTGACAATCAAGACCAGCGGAAAAGCGATAAACAGGGCGTACGGTGGCCCGAGCGATGTCAGTGAAATGAGGCAGAATGGATAGCAGGCCTGCAGCCATTTATTTGTCTCGACACTGCAGGACGGCCTGGAATGTGGAAGGCCGCCTACAAGGTACGGTCGATTTACCGATAGCCGCAGTTGGTCTTAAGGAGGCGATGGGAAACGTTGCTGTCGTTCGTCATCTCGGGGTTCGCCGCATCGTCTGTAGCACAGCCCGCCGAGCTTACCAAACGGCACAGGTGTATCGAGCATTACTTGGATTGCCCATTTACTGTACACAGCACTTACGGGAGTTGGATCACGGAAAGTGGGAAGGCAGGAAGGTGACGGAATTGGTTTTAGATGAAGACTCCGGCTACGCGAAGTGGCTGTCTGATCCGGGAAGCACTGCGATACCCGGCGGTAGCGAAACGGTGCAGGCTGCACAACAGCGCGCCGCACAGGCTCTACGAAACGTCGCGTTATCGTTGTGCGGCGAATCGGTTCTGGTCATCGGCCACAAACACATCAATGCTCTTTTGATGTGCGCGTTAATGAAGGAGCCGTTCGCGCGCTTCGGAAATCACATCGTCGAAGACACATTACCGCACCTGCTTGCCGCTGACGCCGTTGAGGCACTTTGTTCGGGAGCCGAGCGGGACGTAACCTCGGCAAGTGAATTTGCCCACAGCGGTTCGAATTGGAGTAATAACGGCGGGATAAGGGAAGTTCTCTAGCGGCTGCCCCATGGCCGAATACGCGGCTGACATTTGGAAGGTGAGACCATGCCCAGTGGGGTAAGGAATTGGTCAATGCCGGGTAATCGATGTACGAACGATAAAGGAGCGGACAGGTCAGCGATAAAATCGCGCCTGTCGAGTTGGTGGCCAAGTGGCATTCAACCAATGCAACTTAAAGGAGAACCGGAATATGACCAAGACCACTCTCATCGCCGACGCTGATGCAGAAAACCGGGGATTGATGCGCGGAGCGCTTCAAACGCTCGCCTACCGAATCAGCGAGGCAGAAACCGCAATGGAAGCCCTGGATTATGTGCAAACCCACGAGCCGGATCTGGTCATCGCAGACGTGCGGCTGCCCGGCATTTCCGGCATCGAGCTTCTTAGGAAAGTGCGTGGTGAACATCCGGCCACGATCGTTATCCTGGTGACGGCATTTGCAAGCGTGGCCGAGGCGGTTGAGACGATGCGGATGGGAGCCCATGATTACTTAGCCAAGCCCGTCGACATCGACAACCTAAAACAGACCGTAGGGCGGCTCCTAATGCACTTTCAGCACCCAAGTGACGATGGCGCACTGAAACGCAGGATTGGATTCGCCAACATTCTGGGGTGATCGAGATACCATCGCGGGCGACTTTTGGATCCCCATGGTTTTGCCAGCACTCTTGACAAGCCATTATAACCTATCAATAGATGCTAATGGGGTTTAAAGCGATACACGTAAATGTTGTAATAATTGAAGTTTACCAACGGGTACGCCTGGATTTTGCCCTGACGATTGGCCACAAAACGGACAGTATTACCGTTTTGGGGAGCGCTCTGCTGCTCAACACCTCGGACGCCTCGGTGAGCACTCTGATCGGCAATCGTTTTGTGGACAATATGCCCTTGAACGGGCGGGGCTATCGCTCCCTCATTTCAATTCAGACTCTCCCGCCGACCGGAACAGGGATTTGCCCTTATCCGCGCCGCGACGGGTTCGTTTCGGAGGGCTTTTTAGGTCCGCGCTACACTGGCTCCACCATCACGGAAAAGCCGCGGACCTAAAGAGCAGGTCCGCGCTACACTGGCTCCACCATCACGGAAAAGCCGCGGACCTAAAGAGCAGGTCCGCGCTACACTGGCTCCACCGTCACGGAAAAGCCGCGGACCTAAAGAGCAGGTCCGCGCTACACTGGCTCCACCGTCACGGAAAAGCCGCGGACCTAAAAAGCAGGTCCGCGCTACACTGGCTTTTATCATCTCCGAGTGAGCAGGGCCACGGCCTGTTGGTCGTTTTTTGAGGTACACTATGGTGAGTCCCCTCGGACCGGGTAGCATTACTGTCTAGCGCTGTTCGGATGCGAAGGTGGGAAAAATGGCTTCTCGCCGACGGCTTCTGCTTCGGGTTAGCTGGCCCCGCACGACGATTGCGGCGGCATTGGCCTGTCATCTCACTTGCATATTGTTGCTGGCAGGCTCGGTTTACGCCCTCAATCCTAACAAGCGTATCACCCAGTACCTCCACACCTCTTGTCGAATGCGAGATGGTTCCGCACCGGGCTCGCCCGCGAATCTTCGCTTCACCCATCTTTCCGTTGCGGACGGACTCTCGCAAGGCGATGTGCGGGCGATTGCCCAGGACCGGCAAGGATTCATGTGGTTTGGCACGTGGCTGGGCGGTTTGAACCGCTACGACGGGTACACCTTCAAGGTCTACAAGCATGACGATCAGGATGGCCGCAGCCTCGGCGGCGACACTATTCGGGCGCTCTATGTGGATCGAACCGGCGTGTTATGGGTAGGAACCGCCGAGGGTGTCGACCGGTATGATCGGGACACGGATTCTTTTGTTCACTATCACCATCGCGCGGATGATCCGAACGGCCTGCCAGGCTATTTTGCAACGTCCTTTCTTGAGGACGAATCCGGCACGTTATGGGTGGCCACCTCTGGGGGACTGGGCCGTTTCGATCGGACCAGCGGCGGGTTTTTCAGTTACCGGCGTAATCCAAATGACCCCACTACTTTCGGCGATACCGATCTTCGGTCCATCTGTCTGGACGCAACAACCGGCTTGCTCTGGGTCAGTGCATGGGGTAAGGGCGTGAGCGCGCTCGATCGCTCGACCGGCCGTTTTACACGGTATCAAAGCAACCCCAATGATCCTGCTAGCCTGAGCAACAATGACGTAACCTACATTTTCCAGGATAGGAAAAGCAATCTGTGGTTCTCGACGTTGGACGGATTGGATCGCTTCGATCCCAAAACTCGCAGCTTTATTCGCTATCTGCATGACCCCGGGAATCCCGCCAGTCTGAGTGACGACTCTGTGGCAAAGACGTACGAGGACCGGGCGGGACGCTTTTGGGTGGCGACCAACAATGGCTTGGATCTGATGGATCGCGCCCGCGGGACGTTTACCCGGTATCTGCATGACCCCAACGATTCTTCCAGCCTGAGCAGTAACGTTATCAACCAATTTGCTCTGTATGGGGATGCCTCGGGCGCGCTGTGGATCGGCATGCGCTCCACCGGGGTCGACCGATTGGCGGGCGAGTCGCCGAAATTCACCACCTATCGCCACAATTCGCGGGATGCCAACAGCCCAAGCAACAATGTCATCACCGGGCTGGCGATAGGTTCCACAGGCACGCTGTGGATCGGAACGGAAGCGGGCCTGGATCGCTTCGATGGGAGAACCTTCACCCACTACCTCGCCAATTCCAATGATCCCAGCAGCCTGAGCCCGGGCCCGGAGCGGCTGGTCGCCCAGGACTCTCATGGAGCGGTGTGGACAGGAACTTACGGTGGCGGCCTGGACCGGCTGGATGGGCAGCACGTCACGCATTTTCGCCATGATCCCAGGAACTCCGACAGTCCGGCGAATGACAATATCGGCGGTCTCGTTGCGGACGCGCAGGGGGGGCTGTGGATTGGCGTGCATGGCAAGGGGATGGACTATTTCGACGGGCGGCACTTTACCCATTTTCCCCCGGACCCGGCCAACCCCGCCGGCCTCCCGGATGCGTTCGTGCGTCCCTTGCTGCTCGATCGGCGCGGCATGTTGTGGTTCTGCGCGGACAGTTGGGGACTGGTGCGGTTCGATACGCATACGCGGAAGTTCACCGCCTATCTCATGGACCCGAACCAGCCCGGCAATCAGGGCGCGAACTGGACCACGGACGTCTATTCCGACAGTGCCAGTCTTTGGGTTGGTTCGCCCAACGGGCTGTTCCGTTTCGATCCGGAGACCGGCAAATTCACCCGCCACTACACCGAGAAGGATGGCTTGGCGGACAATTCCATTGTGGCGGTCCTGGGCGACGCGCAGGGCAACGTATGGGTCAGCACGATCAAGGGTTTGTCCAGATTCGACCCCAGAACGGAGAGCTTCCGCAACTACGATGTGTTCGACGGCCTCCAAGGCAATGACTTTTTCCCCCGTTGCAGCGCCCAAACGCCCGACGGGCGGCTGTTTTTCGGCGGCGTCACCGGGCTAAGCGCCTTTTATCCCGGCAAGCTGGTTGATAATCCAACCCCGCCGCCGGTGGTGCTGACGGAGTTTGAGCTGTTCAACAAGCCGGTGAAAATCGGCGGTAAGGATTCGCCGCTCCGACAAGCCATCAATCTCGCGTCGAGCCTCACTCTCCGCTACGGTCAATCGGTCTTTCGCTTCCAGTTCGCGGCGCTGGACTTCACTGCCCCACAGAAAAACCGGTACGCCTATAAACTCGATGGGTTTGATCGCGACTGGCAATACACCGATGCCACGCGTCGTTTCGCCACCTATACCCATCTTGACCCCCGCGACTATACGTTTCGCGTCAAGGCGTCCAATAACGATGGATTCTGGAATGAGCAGGGGGTTGCGCTGCACCTGCAGATCCTTCCTCCCTGGTGGGGAACCTGGTGGTTCCGCGCGCTTTGCGCGGCTGCTTTGCTGGCATTGCTCTGGGGGCTTTATCAACTCCGGGTGCGAGAACTGCGGCGGGAGGAACAGAAGTTTCGCGAAGCGGTGGAAACCATGCCGGCCTTGGCGTTTACTGCCCGGTCCGACGGCTACCGTACCTTCGTTAATCGCGGCTGGGTGGAATATACGGGGTTGACGGTGGACCAGGCGACAGGCTCCGGCTGGCAGGCGGCCGTTCATCCGGACGATCTCAAAAGAGTTCTCGATAAGTGGCGGGCAGCGGTGACTACCAGCGAGCCTTTGCAGTATGAGGGGCGGTTGCGTAGCGGCACCGACGGAGGGTATCGCTGGTTCCAGATGCGCGCCATGCCCCTGCGCGACAAGCACGGGAAGGTGGTGAAATGGTGTGGTGTGGCCACCGACATCGATGATCGCAAGCGGGCCGAAGAAGAGCGCGAGAGGCTGCGCCAGGTCGAGGAAGAACTCGCGCACTTGAACCGGGTGAGCATGCTGGGAGAACTGGCCGTCTCGATCGCGCATGAAGTCAACCAGCCGCTGTCGGGCATCGTGAGCAACGGCAGCGCTTGCCTGCGTTTCCTGGCCCGAGATACCCCGAACGTGGAGGAAGCCCGGGAAGCGGCCCGCGACATCGTGCGCGACGGCAAGCGCGCCGGGGAAGTGATCGCCCGCATTCGGGCCCTGACCAAGCGGGCGGCAACGCCCCGAGAGAAGCTGGACCTGAACGACACCCTTCGGGAGGTCCTGGCGCTGGTCGGGGACGAAGCGAAAAAAAGGAAGGTGCTCATCCGCACGCAGTTTGCCGAGGACCTTTCCCCGGTTTCCGGCGATCGCGTGCAGTTGCAGCAGGTGGGGCTGAACCTCATCATGAATGGTATGGAAGCGATGAGCGGGGTCGAGCAGCGGCGGCGCGAGCTGGTGATCACCACCCGGAGCATGGAACCGGACCAGGTGCAGGTCACAGTGGCAGACTCGGGGATCGGTCTGGACCCGAACACGATGGGAAGGATCTTTGAGCCTTTCTACACCACGAAGGCCGGCGGCATGGGCATGGGACTTTCCATTAGCCGTTCCATTCTTCAGGCCCATGGCGGCCGGCTCTGGGCGACGGTCAATGACGGCCCCGGCACCAGCTTCCACTTTACCCTTCCGAAATACCATGAGGAAGAATCCAAGGCCGGAGTCTGACGCCGTTATCGCGATTGTTTATTTCAAGGACGGCAGGTTTGTTGCCGTAACTGCCGTACGGGGCGGACAAGTGCTTCTTATCGCAGGGGACAAGGCGGTTGCATGATCACCATCCGCCAAAATACAGCGTGGGGCTTGCGGGGTGCGAGCCCGATTTTGCTTCTGTGCATCATTCACGCTTCTGGTGCCGTACCCGCTGAACCCCGCCCAGCCAAAGTCGCCATTGTCGAAGGCACGAAAACAGGCTTCGCCCACCTCAGGACGAAGGCCGGCTTGCGCGGGGACCGCCAAGGGAGAGTTGGCTCGCCCCCCCGGCGCATTGAAAATGTCCAGGCTCCGGGCGGCCATGCTCTGGTGAGGGACCTTAGATTCACCCATCTCACCACGAACGATGGCCTATCTCAAGGCTATGTTACTGCCATTTTGCAGGATCGCCAGGGCTTCATGTGGTTTGCCACCCGAGATGGCCTCAATCGCTATGACGGTAACGCCTTCGTCGTATACAAAAACAACCCGAACGACCCCAGTAGCTTAGGCTCGAACTTTATTCAAGATCTGATGGAAGACGACCACGGCGATCTGTGGATTGCCACCAACACTGGGGTGGACAAATTCAACCCTACAAACGAACGCTGTACTCGCTACCTTCATGACCCCAACAACCCTAATGGTCTCGGTGGTGAATACGTTACGAGCATCGCCCGAGACAGTCGGGGCTATCTTTGGTTTGGCACCCAAGCCGCCGGCCTCGACAGCCTTGATCCAACGACCGGAACATTTACTCATTATCGAAATGACAACGATGGCGAGTTTGTTGGGGGGATAACTCATGTTATCGCGGATAGCCATCGGGATATCTGGTTTGTTGGCGAACGCGGTCTGTTCCATTTGAACCAAAAGGAAGGGCAGATTACTCGCCCTCCTGCAACCAGGAATGGCCTCAGCGCAGACAGTGTGTATGAAGACGAAACGGGCGATTTGTGGATGCTCACCCATTCCCCGGTCATCGGTCTCGTGAAATATGATCCGCACTCAGAGCGCTTGACGAAATACCCACTTGATCCCGGCGCCTTCGGCGTCCTGGCATCCACGATGAACGGGGGCTCGCTTAATGGCAAGCTTGTGGCTGATGGGACGAATGGATTATGGGTGCCATCCAGCCAGGGCCTCTATTACTTTGACTGGCGAACAGAACGTTTCACGTACCGATTTCAGCACGATGAAAGTAACCCGGATACCCTCGACAGTAATGCCGTTATGTCAGTCTATCAGGATAGGAGTGGCGTGCTGTGGGTGGGAACTGAGAATACGGGGCTTAACCTCCTCAATTACCGGCAAGAACAGTTCGTCCGTTATAGGCATCGGCCCTCAGATCCCAATAGTCCCTCACCCGGCAGGGTCAAGGCGATTTATCAGGATGCCAATGGCGTTCTGTGGCTAGGCTTGTACCCTCGCGCTTTGAACAGATTGGATCGAAAGACGGGCCAAATCACCCCTTACGTTCTCAGCCTGGACGGCGGGAATACGCTCGGTAAAGGCATTAACGTAGATAGCCTTTACAAAGATCGAGCGGGTTATCTCTGGGTCGGTGGCGGGGGCAGCGGTCTCGATCGGTTCGATGAACACACTGGGCGTTTCAAGCATTACCGGCATAATCCTCATGATCCCAACAGCTTGATTTCTGATAATGTTTACACGGTCTATGGAGACCGAAACGGCCACATGTGGGTGGGCGGGCAGTACGGTCTGAGCCGCTTCGATCCAGCGACGGACGGGTTTACCAACCACCGGCCTGTTCCAACTAATCCGGTCAGCTTGGCCAATTGGATTTGGACCATTTATCAAGATCATTCCGGCACACTGTGGTTGGGGACGTTTGGCGGCGCCCTCATCCGTTTCGATGATAAGACGAAGACTTTCGTGACTTACGCGCCCGACTCGCGTGACCCTCACAAACTCAACGGCGGCGGCCTCACCACCATCCACGAAGACCGGACGGGGACACTGTGGCTGGGAGGGTTTGACGGACTGTACCGGTACAACCGTCAAAATGGAAGCTTCACCCGCTACACGGAAAGCCAGGGACTGCCGAGCAGCACCATTCGATGCATTCAGGAAGATGGATTGGGCAGGCTTTGGCTCAGCACCCAGAAGGGCATATCCCGGTTCGACCCTCAGACGGGAACCTTTAGAAACTACGACGTGTTCGACGGCTTGCAGACCAATGAGTTCAGCGACGGTTGTTATCAAGGCCCAGATGGGGAGATGTTCTTTGGCGGCAGCAATGGGTTTAATGCTTTCTTCCCGGAAACCATCCGGGACAATCCCTACGTGCCGCCGGTGGTGATCACTAGCTTCAAAATCTTCAACAAACCCGTTCCTATCGGCGTTAAGTCCGTACTCAAGAAAGCCATACCATACGTCGATTCCTTGACTCTCTCCTACCGGGACAGTGTCTTCTCCTTTGAATTCGCGGCCTTGAGTTACGCAAATTCCCAAAAGAACCGTTATCGATATAAGCTTGAGCCCTTAGAACCTGGCTGGAACGAGGTGGGCAGCAAACAGCGCCTGGCGACTTACACCAATCTAGACCCGGGTAAATACGTTTTTCGCGTGCAGGGGTCAAATAGCGATGGTGTATGGAACGAAGAAGGGGTGTCGCTGCCCATTCTCATCACGCCCCCCTGGTGGAAAACAACTGGGTTTCGCGCCCTCTGCTTGGCCGCTTTCCTGGCACTGCTTTGGGCGGCTTATCAAGTCCGTGCCCGCCAACTGCTGGAGCAGGAAAAAAAGTTCCGCGAAGCCGTTGAAACCATGCCGGCCCTGGCCTTTATCGCCCTGCCCGACGGCTCCCGCACCTTCGTGAACAGGGGCTGGGTGGAATACACGGGGATGACGGTGGAGCAGGCGGCAGGCTCCGGCTGGCAGGCGGCAGTCCATCCCGACGATCTGAAGAGAGTTGCCGATAAATGGCGGACGGCGGCGGCTAAGGGTGAGCCGGTGGAGTATGAGACGCGGTTACGTCGCGGCGCCGACGGGCAGTATCGCTGGTTCCAGACGCGCCTCGCACCCCTGCGCGACAAGCGGGGCAAGCTGGTGAAGTGGTGCGGCGTGGCCACCGACATTGAAGATCGCAAGCGTGCCGATCAGCTACAAGCGGATCTTGCCCATACGAACCGGGTCAGCCTGTTGGGGGAACTGACCGCCTCGATCGCGCATGAAGTCAACCAGCCGCTGTCGGGCGTCGTGGTCAACGCCGGTGCCTGCATGCGTTGGCTGGCCCGAGATATACCTAACGTGGAGGAAGCGCGGGAAGCCGCCCAGCTCATCGTTCGCGACGGCAAGCGCGCCGGTGAGATCATCACCCGTTTGCGGTCGTTGTACAAGAAGGCTCCTCCCCAGCGAACGCTGGTCGACGTCAACGAAACCATTGGGGAAATGATCGTGATGCTGCGTGGCGAGGCGAACCGCTTGGGAGTTTCGATGCGCACCGACCTCGCCACCGGCCTTCCCAAGGTCACCGCCGACCGGGTGCAACTGCAGCAGGTGCTGATGAACCTGATGCTCAACGCCATCGAGGCCATGAAGGAGACCGGGGGAGTCCTGACGGTCAAGTCGCAACGCGATCAGGACGGCCGCGTGCAGGTCTCCGTCAGCGACACGGGGGTGGGACTGCCGGCCGAAAAAGCCGACCAGATTTTCAATGCCTTCTTTACCACCAAACCGCAAGGCAGCGGCATGGGCCTGGCGATCAGTCGCTCAATCGTCGAGTCGCACGGCGGCCGCTTGTGGGCCACGCCCAACGACGGACGCGGCGCCAGCTTCCACTTTACCCTTCCCAACTACCATGATGAAGAATCCAAGGCCGCAGTCTGACGCTGTTATCGCGATTGTGGACGACGACCCCTCGGTTCGAAAAGGTCTCGAGCGGAACGGAAGTGGGCATCGATGATCTACCCCTGGTCCTCCGGCCCGAACCTACGCTGGTGGAAATGATCGGCCTCGATCTCCCGCCGAAAGGCATCAGTTTAGGAGGCGTCGAGCGCGAGCTGCTCCTGCAAGCGCTCGAAGCTTGCGATTGGAACCAGGCGAGGGCCGCCCGCTACCTCGGGTTGACCCGCAAGACTCTCATCTACCGGATGCATAAGTACAACCTGGTCGAACCCCCGGCATCACGCGCGATGCAGGACCAATCCCAAGTCGTCGCGATCCCCTGAGCCATCCGTTACCGCCCTGGTCGTGGCACGGTGCTTCCAGCCCGTGCAACATGGGCAGGATGCCCATGCCACGACGCAAGACCGAGTCGTCCCAAACTGTACCTTTTGAGGCAGCCTGGAAGTGGACGCTGGCTTATTTGCAGCATGGGCTGCGCTCGAAATGCGAAGCGAAAAGCGGTCACAAAAGCCAGGTCGGGTACGATCACCGCGCATTTCCATCACCTTATGAGTTCCTTGGCAGCGTCCACCGGGTTGGTGCGAATTGCACGGATCGCGCATGTTTAGTGGTATGCCCGGCGCGTCTTTACCGGCTCAAAGCAGCTGCAACTTCGCTTGGTATTCCTCACACGGATTGCGTTACTGAAATACCGTCTGCGACTACCCGGTTTTGAACTGCCAGAAGCTGTGAGTCTGGCACGGCAGGAGTTCGATAACCACTTAGCCGACACGCTGGAGGGTATAGCAGACCGGATGGAAGGAAAGGTCTCGGAGGTACGAGAAAATCTGGAAGCTTCCCTTGAGCGCCTGGAGCGGACCGCGGTAGCGTGCTGTCCCGGACTCCCTCAAGAAGCGCTGGCAACTCCGCTACAGACTTTTCTCCCTCTGTCTCGCACCATCGAACAGTTGACGAGCGTTTTGACCAAGGAAATCTGAAGGCCACTCTCGCAGAAAATCTGGCGAACCCGGCGAAGCCCTGAATGAGATCTGACGGCGAGTGATAACAAGGCCGTGAACTCCTGAACGTCCTTTGGCACGCATGCGATCTGCCGCCACGAATGGCTGCTCTGATCGCAAGGTCGAAAATTCGTGGATTCCGGGTGGTACCTGGAAGAACCTGCAAGGGACCCCCGAGGTCCGGTCGAGGTACCCTAAAACCGAATAACGATCTTTCCGAAGTGCCTGCCGCTCTCCATGTACGTGAGCGCCTCGCGCGCCTGATCAAAGGGAAACGACTTATCGATTACTGGTTTCAGCGAATTCACCGCGATGGCACCCATGTGGTCAATGTGACCCTTGAATGAAAGGCTTATTCTCCATCAAGTCCCACTCATCTCAATGGAATCGTTCGTGGACCTGGAGGGATTCGAACCCTCGACGTCATGCATGAAAGCCTGTTTGGAAGGGGAATCTCGTTGATTTTGCGGCAGGGTTGGTTTCGCTGGAAAACAAGTTGGGAATGCTCAAGCTGTACCGATTTGTACTCATGGTCTATTATTTTTGAGCCCCTACATGAGATTTCTGGTCCCCGTGGTCGGTTTCAAGCCATGGTTAGAAGGTGATCGCGATTGAACGCAGCATCACCCCGGCAAAGCCAAAACATTCCATGCCGGATACCGCAGCAAGTTGCCTTCGCACACGTTGGCCACATATCGGCCCTCGCATCGAAACTGCACGATTGTTTTCCCTTCTCGCGCCAAGGCGCCCCACCGCGAGCTCGTTGCCGGGTTCTGTTCAATGCCGATAATGCTCAATTCGCCGTGGCTGCCAGCACAAGAGGCCGCTTCATGATGAGCAAGTTTCCCCCGTTGGTATATCCTGATCTAGATTTCGCGAATTTGTACGTTTCGAGTTTGGGCTTGCGGGTTAATTCCTATAGCCTGTCGGCTCCATGACCAGGAGTCGTACTTGGAACCCTTCATTTGGCGCCCGAAGTGTCTCGAAACATGAAGCGGTGACGGAGAAATCCTAACTCACTATAAACAAAGGAGTTGGCTCCTCGGCCAGGACTCGAACCTGGAACCCTTCGGTTAACAGCCGAATGCTCTACCATTGAGCTACCGAGGAGTATAACTACACCTGCAACATCGGCTGAATCAGACCTTATGTTTATAGCATAAGGGGAAAATTTTCGTCAACTGTGACGCGCCAATATTCCCCCTTGGGGCCGGCAAAATGCCAGCCAGAATCCCCACAGAAGCAAAAGCAGGTGTTGTCTAATTTGAACGTAGCGCCGCCCTTTAGGGCGGCATACCGTAGCGGCGGCTTTACGCTGCCATGGCGAGGTAAACTCGCCGCTACGACAGCACCCAAAAGCATATGTCTTGACAAAATATCATATTAGAAATAATCTAAATTGCTTAATGGACGCTGAGGCGATTAAACGGTCCTTGGAAGGCAGCGGGTTGCGGTGCACTCCGCAGCGCTACGCCGTGATGGCATTCTTGATGGAACACAACACGCATCCCACGGCGGCGGAAATCTTCGAAGCCGTGAATCGCCTGGATCCGCGCTCTTCCCGGGCCACGACTTATAACAATTTGCGGGACTTGCTGCTGGCGGGGTTGGTGCGTGAAGTGGCCGTCGAGGGCCGCGGCGCGCGATTCGAGGCGAAAGGCAAGCGGCATCACCACTTCATCTGCGACCGCTGCGGCAATGTTGAGGACATTGAGTGGCACGACGTGCCCCGGCCTGCCGCGGCCTCCCTCGGTAAGCGGATGGTTCGCGAATGCGAACTCATTTTCCGGGGGCTGTGTACGAAGTGCGCTCCCCGGCGCGCTTCCGGTTAAGTGTCGCCGGCGTGTGGAAACCGGACGAGTGGCGCACGCGAGCGACCACGGCCGGCGGCGATGGCGCGAATGGGAAAGCCAGGATGGATTCGTGGTTCGTTACATTTTTGACTAATTCGAAAGGGAGGCAAACATATGGATAAAACACTCACGAAAGCAGCGGGGGCGCCGGTCCCCGCCAATCAGGAGCAAACCTTGTCAACCGAGAGCAAGTGCCCGGTAACGGGCGGCGCTCGCAAACCCACGGCCCCGGCGAATACGGGCTGGTGGCCGAATCAGTTGAACCTGAGGATGCTGCACCAGCATTGCCCCCTGTCCGATCCTATGGACAAGGGGTTCAATTATCGAGAAGAATTCAAGACCCTCGACCTGGATGCCGTGATCAAGGACCTCCATGCCTTGATGACGACCTCGCAGGACTGGTGGCCCGCCGACTACGGCCATTATGGGCCGCTCTTCATCCGCATGGCGTGGCATAGCGCCGGCACCTACCGTATCTCCGATGGCCGAGGGGGCGGGGGCGCCGGAGCACAGCGATTTGCGCCCCTCAACAGTTGGCCGGACAACGTGAGCCTCGACAAGGCACGCCGCCTGCTCTTGCCGATCAAGCAAAAGTACGGCCGGAAAATATCCTGGGCCGACCTGATGATCCTCGCCGGTAACGTCGCCCTGGAGTCGATGGGATTCAAGCCCTTCGGTTACGGCGGTGGACGCGAGGACATCTGGGAGCCGGAAGAAGACATTTACTGGGGGCCGGAGGGCAAGTGGCTGGCCGACGAGCGCTACAGCGGCGATCGCGAGCTCGAGAATCCTCTCGCCGCGGTTCAGATGGGCCTGATTTACGTGAATCCGGAAGGGCCCAATGGCAAGCCCGACCCCGTCGCGGCGGTAAAGGATATCCGGGAGACCTTCCGCCGCATGGCGATGAATGACGAGGAGACGGTGGCCCTCATCGCCGGCGGACACACGTTCGGCAAAGCCCATGGCGCTTGCGAGCAGGCCAAGTATATCGGTCCCGAACCGGAGGCTGCTCCCATCGAAGAGCAAGGCCTCGGCTGGAAGAACACCTTTGGCACCGGCAAAGGCGACGACGCGTTCACCAGCGGGCTGGAGGGCGCATGGAGCACCAACCCGACCAAGTGGAGCAACAGCTACTTCGACAACCTGTTGGGCTATGAATGGGAACTCACCAAGAGTCCCGCCGGCGCCAACCAATGGACGCCCAAGGACAAATCGGCAGCGGGCACCGTGCCGGATGCCCACGATCCGTCCAAGAAGCACCCGCCGATGATGTTCACGACGGACCTCGCGCTGAAGGTGGACCCGAGCTACGCGGCGATTGCGAAGCGTTTTCACGAGAACCCGAAGGCCTTCGCCGACGCGTTCGCCAAGGCTTGGTTCAAGCTGACGCACCGCGACATGGGGCCGGTTGCGCGGTATCTGGGCCCGCTCGTTCCTAAACAGCCGTTGCTGTGGCAGGACCCCGTTCCCGCCGTGGATCATAAACTGATCGGCAAGCAGGGCATTGCTGACCTGAAGGTTAAGATCCTCGCCTCCGGACTCTCCATCTCCCAACTGGTCACGACGGCTTGGGCGTCGGCGGCAACCTTCCGCGGCGGCGACAAGCGTGGTGGCGCCAACGGCGCACGCATTCGCCTGGCGCCGCAAAAGGATTGGGAAGCGAACCAGCCCGCCGAACTGGCAAAGGTCCTGCGGAAGCTGAACGCGATCCAGAAGGATTTCAACGGCGCGGCATCCGGCGGCAAGAAGGTCTCGTTGGCTGACCTGATCGTTCTGGGCGGCTGCGCCGCCGTCGAGGAAGCGGCGAAAAAGGCCGGGCACCCCGTGAAGGTTCCCTTCTCGCCGGGGCGCACCGATGCTTCGCAGAAGCAGACCGATGTGGAATCCTTCGCCGTACTGGAGCCGACGGCCGACGGCTTCCGCAACTACCTCCGCAATGGAGACCCAAGAACCGCGGAGGAGCGGCTGGTGGATCGGGCGCAGTTGCTGACCCTGACGGCCCCCCAGATGACGGTTCTCGTCGGCGGCTTGCGCGCCCTGAATGCTAACTTCGGGCAGTCCCCACACGGCGTCTTCACCAGCCGGCCCGGGACGCTGACCAATGATTTCTTCGTCAACCTGGTCGACATGAATACGGAGTGGCAGCCCTCCTCGACTTCGGAAGGCGTGTATGAGGGGCGCGATCGCGCCACGGGCAAAATCAAGTGGACCGGCACCCGTGTCGACCTGGTCTTCGGTTCGAACTCCCAACTCCGGGCCCTCGCGGAATTCTATGCCTGCGACGACTCGAAGGAGGCGTTTGTGAAGGACTTCGTGGCGGCGTGGAACAAGGTGATGAACCTCGGTCGCTACGACCTGGCCTGAGCCCGGATGTAGGGCCGAACAGCGTTCGGCCAAGAAGGCCGAGCGCCGCTCGGCCCTACGTACACCGTTAGCGGGGTAGTGCGGAGGTGGGCGCATGTCAGCCCTCCTCCGCGGCCCTTAACACGATGGGCGTTTACAGGTTTATCGACGCGCTTCCGGGGCCTGAGGTTCCGCCTTCCGCTCCTTTAACGCTTGGAGCTTCTGCTGGACCACTTCGGCGTCCGGATAGGCTTGCTCCAGTTCCGTCAGTTGGCGATGCGCCTCATCGAACTTTTCCCCGGAAAGAAGGATCTCCACCCGGCTCAATCCCTCTTTCAGGCGTTGCTCCCGCTCGCGCCCCTGGCGATCCTTTTGAATTTGGGCGAGCAGGCTGGTAGCTTGGGCGCTGGCCGGGTCAAGTTGCAGCGCTCTCTGGAACTCGCGGTCCGCGACATCAGGGTGTCCCTGGCGCATGGCGCGCTGGCCCGCGCTGATTGCCTCGCGGACCTGCCGCAGACGGTCACGTTCCTGGACCGCCCGCACCTTCAGGTCACGCACGCGCGCATCGCCAGGGTCCAGCCCCTGCGCTTCGGTAAGAATCCGTACCGCCTCACCAAACTCACCCTGGTTAAAAGCCAGTTGGCTCTCCTGAATTAATTGGGCCACCTTCATTGGTTGATCAAGCTCCAGCAGCTTCTGCTCAATCTCGGCGGAATCGGGAAACTCTTCTTGTAATTGTCTCAGGGCGTCTTGCGCATCGGCGATTTTCCCCTCGGCCACCAGGTCACCAGACTTCTGCAACGTCTCCCGGAACCGCGCCTCCCGCTCCCGCGCGGTCTGAGCCTGCCGGAATTGTTCCCAAAGGCTGACCGCCTGGGAATTTGCCGGATCGAGTTGAAGGGCCCGCTGGATTTCCTGTTCTGCAGTGCTCGCATCCCCCTGGCGCATGGCCCTCTGGCCTAAACTTAAGGCCTCGCGGACTTGCCGCAGCCGGTCGCGCTCCTTGATCGCCCGATCCTTCAGCTCACGCGCCTCATGGTCCTCCGGGTCCAGGTTCAGGGATTCGGTAAACGCCCGCGCGGCTTCCGCATATTCGCCCTGCTCGAGGGCGTGCTTGGCCTCCTGAACGAGTTTCCGTGCCCGGACGAGCGGTTCCAATATTTTCAGTTTCAGGTGGACCTCATCCGAGGTGGGAAACTCTTGCTGTAATTCCAGGAGGCGCTTTTGCGCATCCTCGTACTCCCCCGCGGAAACCCGGTTGTCCGTCTGCTGCAACGCTTCCTTCAGCCGGAGATCCCCCTCGCGCGAAACCCGGTCCTGCCGGCTAGTGGCTTGCTCCGCTTCCGCCACTAACTTCTTGGCTTTGGCGGCCGGCGCCAGCCGCTGGAGTTCCGCGTTTAACTCGTTGTGCAGGCGCCTCGCATCGGCGTGGGAATTGTCGAGGATCAGGACCGCCCGCGCCTTCTCCCGAGCGGCGTTGAAATCACCCTGCTCCCGAAGCGCCTTCGCCTCCAGAAGCATGTCGCCAATAAAACTCAATTGCAGGCTGCGGGCGATGGGAAGAAGATCACCCAGCAATTCATCCAGTGACTGATAGCGCTCGTCTATCTTTTTCTTCAGGCCTTGGCTGATGACCGTGTCGAGGTCGGCAGGCACTCCCGGGCAGCAGCGGCTAAGAGGTTCCGGTTCCGCGCCCAAAACTGCGGCGACAATGTCGGCGATGTTTGACCCATCGAATGCTTTCTTGTAAGCAATAAGCTCGTACAGAACGCAGGCCAAGGACCAGAGGTCAGACCGGCTGTCGACGCGCTCGTCGTTGATCTGTTCCGGGGAGGCATAGTGAATGGTCCCCAGGAACGCCCCGGCCTGGGTGAGGTTGGTGGATTCCCAATGGACGAGGCCGAAATCCACCACCTTGACGTTCCCGTCATTCGTCACCAGGATGTTCGCGGGCTTCACGTCGCGATGCACAAGCCCCTGTTTGTGCGCGTAGCTGAGGCCCTCGCACACCTGCTGCACCAGCTTCAGCTTGGCGGCAAGAGGAATTTTGGCGCGGCGGCTGATGATGTCCTGGAGGCTTTCCCCCTCGACGAATTCCATGGCGATATAGGGGCGGCCGTCCGCCGCTCCCAAATCGTAAATCGTCACGATGTTCGGGTGCTGAAGAGCCCCGGCGGATTTGGCCTCACGGTAAAAGCGCTTGAGGATTTCGGGATTGGAAACCAGTTCCGGAGTGACCGTCTTGAGCGCCACCAAGCGCTCTAAGATTAGATCGCGGGCCTTGTAGACAACTCCCATGCCCCCCTGGCCGAGTTCCGCAACGATCTCGTACTTGCCGATTTTCGACACCACTTTGGGGTCCATCAGCCTGCGCTCTCAGCCTGGCAGATCTCTGTCAGGATCACCGTGATATTGTCGGGGCCACCGTGCTCATTGGCGCGCGTAACCAGGTGCGCAGCTTTTTCCTGGAGTCCCATCTCCAGCTGCAAGGTCTCCGCGATTTCCGGTGGAGAAACGACTTTGTACAGCCCGTCACAGCACAGCAAAAGCAAATCATGGGGCTCCAGATCAACCGCCGTCATAACGACTTCGATTTCCGCCTGCGCCCCCACGGCTTGGATCAGCATCTCCCGGATATGCGCGTCCAGCGTGATGGAGTCTCCACCCCGGCGGCGCAACCGGTCCCCAATGGTCTGATCCTGGGTCAATAAAATCAGATTTCCGCCGCGAAACAGGTAGGCGCGCGAGTCCCCCACCTGTGCCAGTTCCGCGCGCGCCCCGTGCAAAAGCCCTGCCGTCAGGGTCGTCCCCATCGTCAGGTGCTCGGCGTAATCTTGCGCGTGGGCGAAAAGCGCTTTGTGCGTGACCTCAACTGCTCTGTGCAGGGCGGCGGGCAAATCCGCTTGGCCATTCCCCGAGGCATGGAATTGGTTAACGATTTCCTTGGCGAGGGTTTCAACACATAAGCGGCTGGCGATTTCGCCGCCAAAGTGACCACCCATGCCATCTGCGACCGCCACCAGCAATCGGCCACTCTCAATATCGACGAGTCCCGGTTCACCATCTTGCGGAGCACCATTGGCAAGCAGAGGTAGAACCAGATGATTGTCTTGATTGTTGCGCCGCCGGCGGCCCACATCGGTGACTTGAGCGACCCGTGCGCGAAGGCGCAGAACGCCCTTCTCGTCGCCGCCAAGAGACGAAACTTCTCGCTCCTGATCCGCCACGCGGAACACCCCTCCTCTCCTCGTGCTGAGTATGGTACCTCTGCCGGAATTACTTTACGAATGCAGTTTAACTAAAATTCTCGAAAATGCCAAAGGTGGACAAATCAAAGTTGACAAACCACCATTGCCCATTAAAGGCTACCACAAAGGGAACGTGCATTGACCGGGCTGAGCGACAAAAAGTCATTTTCCTTCATTTTGCACCGACAAGAGGTCAGGGACAAAATGTTCCTGTCTGCTCAAGCGTCGGTCACGGGCTGGTCGGCGGCGCGGATGTCCACAATCCGTGAGGTTATGATGGTGCGAAATACCGGATGCCAGAATTCCAGGTGCATTCCCCGCCCGATGAATCGTAGCTTCAGCATCGAGCCGCCCCACGTGGATCCCGCGATTCTCACCGCGACGGGATCGGGACAGTACTGTGGATGGCCCCAAATCAGTTCCTCGCCGCGATCGCGGATTAAGATGGTGTACCAGCGATTCTGCGTCTCCACTTCCAGCCGCGCGCCCTCGGATAAATCGTCCAGGCACACGCCACCTTCAATCTCCGACTGCACGATGTTCCGATTCACCTCGTCACTGAAGTTGGGATGAGGCATGAAGGGTTTGGGATCGGGGACCACAGCCTTCGTATGCATTCTCGTTTTCTCCGCCTGCCTTCTACCTATACTTCAGATGCCGGCTTGAGGGTTTCCGCTGCAACTTATCACTGATCGCGACTTTATGTCTTGGGTTCAAGACCTAACCACCCCGGCGCTCGGCGCGCCACCCCTCCTGAATCAGGAGGGGAGCGAGTGTAGCGCGGACCTGCTCTTTAGGTCCGCGGCTTTTGGTAGACGTTATGGGACAAGCCGCGGACCTAAAGTGCAGGTCCGCGCTACACTTCTCATTGGAAATTCTTAATCAGCACCGCGTCGTTTGGTTCCGTGCCGCGGGAGAGAGCCAGGCGGCCATCACGGGACCAGTCGAACCAGAAGATTTTGTCGGAAGTGAAATGCGTCACGGCCTTCGGCGGGCCACCCTCCACCGGTTGTTCCCAGATGTTACTTGCCCCCTTCAGGCTGTTGATGAAGGAAATGGCGCGACCCTCGGGAGTCCAACGAATTGGAAGATTGGCAGGAGCAGTGGCGGGCAGCGGAAAAACCTTGGCGGGTTGACCGCCCGTAACGGGAACCATCGCCAGACTTGGGGGCTGATTCTGGCCGGGAAAGTACAGACAAGCGATCCACTTGCCGTCCGGGGAAACGGATGGATATTCGGAGGTGTAGGTCGTCAGCTCGGCGGCAGGGCCGCCTTCGCTGGGAACCCTCATCAGAACATTCTTGCCGCGCTGGAAACCGCTGAAAACCACCCACCGACCATCCGGCGATACCGCGGGAAGAAAGTCCACGCCTCCCTGGGTAAGCTGTTTTAGAATGCTTCCGTCCAGATCCATCCGCCATACGTCTAGCACGCCATTTCTTCCCTGTTGGGCGAAGGCAATAAAGTCGGCACGGGGAGAGACGGTCGGGAAGTAGGAACCCGAGGACGGGTCGTTGTGAGTGAGCCGCCGCGGGATTGAGTCGTCCGAACCCATCTCCCAAAGGTCGAGTACGTTCGGCTGTGAGGAATACACGATCTTTCCTCCAGGCAGCCATGCAAGGCCATCTAGTCCGTCACGGTTCTGGCTTCCGGCGCTCAACGTGCGGGCTTCGGACTCCTTGCCTGGCGTGGCGACCTGGAGGGTGGTAAGTACCTGGTGCTGGAGGGCTAGCAGCGTCTTCCCGTCCGCACTCGCCCGGATTTCCAGGTACCTCGAAAGGTCGTGCGTGATCTGGCGGGCTTCTCCTCCCTCCAGCGAGACTTCGTAAAGCTGTGAGTTCGCTTGCCCCGAAGCAGCCGCAATTACGAGGCGACGGTTCCCAGGTAGCCAGGCGAGATCATTGATAACGCCCCAATCTGATGCGCCAGCCACCGGCTGCGCCGGACCACCTACTGAAGCGATGGTGATCAAGGCCGCCCTCGTATCAGTGCGAACAAATGCGAGGGTTTTGCCATCCAGAGACCACGCGGCGCGGTAGGGGTAAATCACCTCGGGTACCTTGTAGGATGTCAGCACCCGCTCCCCAGACCCATCCAGAGTGGCGGTCAATAAGCTCGTCTCGCCAACGGAGTTCCGTACGAAAGCGACCTGCTCGCCATTAGGTGAAAATGCCGGTGGGCCGGAAATGCCCGTCAGCATCTTTCTCGGACTTCCGCCCAGAGACGGCACTTGGTAAAGATCGCCGGTGGGCTTTAAGTGCTCACCTCGGACGAAGTAGACGTAACTGCCATCGGGAGAGAATGCCAACCCGGGGCATTCATCGTCGCCGAGAGTGGCAATCTGGACGTCACTATCTGTGGCCAGTTGCTTCAGCCAGAGGTTTTGCTTTCCTCCTGTGGCCCGCACGTAGGCCACGTACTTGCCATCGGGTGAGATGTCCGCCTGTGAAAGGTCTCCGCTGCCGGTCACGCGCGTAATTTCCAAGGCAGCGGGCGGTGCGGGCGCACGGCTGGCGACGCGATAGAGGACGTAGGTCAGCGTAGCGGCAATCATGATCCCAGCAGCCACCACTCCAGTCATGGCTATCCGGTGGCGCTTGACCATTCCCGCAATGATTTGCGAATCGGAATCCTGTAGCGGCGACTTTACGTCGCCATGGCGGGGTAAACCCGCCGCTACGGCACCATTTTCGGCGTGGCGGGGTAAACCCGCCGCTCCGTCGCCATCCTGCCCAGGCCCTTCCGTAGTACGGGCACGCCATGGCGTGCCCGTACCCGCCATGGCAGGCGGGACGCCTGCGCTACGCCCCGAATCCGTATCGCGCTTCAGGCGCTTCAGGTCGGCGCGCATTTCCGAGGCGTGCTGATAGCGCAGGTCGCGGTCCTTCTCCAGCGCTTTGTGGATAATCCGTTCGAGCTCAGGTGGACAATCGGGATTCAGCCGCACCGGAGCCGCCGGCGCGCGGTTCAGAATGGCTTCAAAGATGACGCCGGAAGTTTCCCCGCGAAAGGGCAACATCCCCGTCGCCATTTCGTACAGCACCACACCAAAGGAGAACAAATCACTGCGGGCATCCAGTTGCTTGGCCCGCACCTGCTCCGGCGACATGTAGGCCACGGTCCCCAGCGCTGTTCCCGGGCTGGTGAGATGCTCAGGGTCGATGGAAAGGGTGGGAGTGTCTCCTGGGAGCGCGGGCGTCTCGCCCGCTCTCTTCTCTACGGCCAAACCTCGCTGACTTGTTGGGGATTGCGGCACCTGAGCGGGCGAGACGCCCGCGCTCCCCGTTAACTTGGCCAGGCCGAAGTCCAACACCTTGGCGTGTCCCCGTTTGGTTACAAAGATATTTGCAGGTTTGATGTCCCGATGGATGATGCCCTGGGTGTGCGCCGCATCGAGGGCATCGGTAACCTCGATGGCGATCTCCAGCAGTTGCTCCAACTCCATGGGCCGGCCCTGAATCTGGTGCTTCAGTGTCACGCCATCCAGGAACTCCATGGCAATGAACGCCTGGCCCTCGAATTCGCCAATGTCGTAAATCGTGCAGATGTTGGGATGATTCAGGGCGGAGGCAGACTGCGCTTCACGCTGGAATCGCGCCAACGCCTGGGGATCTTTGGCAACAGCATCCGGCAGGAATTTGAGGGCGACAAACCGGTGGAGGCGAGTGTCTTCAGCCCTGTAAACGACACCCATCCCCCCGCCCCCGAGCTTCTCCAGCACGCGATAGTGGGAGATTGTCTTATCGATCATGGTTTGTGCCTGTGCGAAGCGCTTTGGAGTGCGGTCGCAGCAGCTACCGCTTTTCCCTCCCCCCCTCCACATTTGCCGTATGGACCCAAGGCGGAAAGCGGTAGCTGCTGCGACCGCACTCCAAAGCGGGCTTCGCCCGCATAGACGGCATCCACATCGAACTACAACCCGCAAGACACGTTTGGTTGCGGCTTTGCCGCGCGGTGCTACCCGTTTCTTTTCGCTCCCTGCCTTCTGCCTACTGCCTTCTGCCTACTGTTCCTCACGGCGCTTCCCAGTCGAGGGCGTAGATTTCCTGAGCGCCAACCTCACGCAGCACGAGAGGGGAATCATCCTGGGCAAGGCCCGTCCATCCGAACTCTCCGGCTAAGCGCAGGTTCTTGAGGCTGATCAGCCTCTCCAGTCTGTGGTCGCTAATCCGCACGCGATAGAAGGCGCGATCCTCCCCCTCTGAGTCAAAGTAGATGTACTTCGAATCACTCGACCAACTCGGGAATCCTACGCCGATCTGCCCAAGCTCAACCCATTTTTGCTTGGAGAAATCAAACAGCATCAGCGTTTCGGGCCCCGCCCGCAGCGCAGCGAGATAGCGGCCATCCGGCGACCAGCGGGGCGAGTAAAACCCTTCCGATCCCGCTAGTGCCGAGACTTTACGCGTCTTCAGGTCCATGAACCGAATAGAGAAGTTACCTTTTTTCTCTGCTTCCGGTGATCCCCGATCGGAGAAGACGAGCGTGCTTCCATCCGCAGACCAGCCAGGGTCTGCGAGAGAAGCGGAAAATATCTCCTCCGGATTCCCACCGTCTGCAGAAATCAACTGAATCGTCGAAGAGTTGGTAGGACCTTTCGCCCAGAAGGCGATTTGTTTACCGTCGGGCGACCAGCGGCCGAGGTAGGCCTGGGTTGGAGGAAAGGTGAGTTGCAGCCGCTCGCTGCCGTCCAGTTTCATCTTCCAGAGGCTACGTTCCGGGTATGAAACAAAGGCAACCCACTGGCCATCCTTCGAGATGCTCACGCTATCCGCCGACAAGCCAGACAGGTACGGCACGAATTGCTGGGACTTGGCGTCATAGCGTGCAAGTTCACCCCGCGGCTGCGACCCGATGACGAACAGTTTCTTGCCGTCCTTACTGGGAACCGGGCCAAGGAAGTCCAAGGGGCCAGCAGTTAACTGGACCGGCTTTGATTTTCCTGGCTTCAAGAAACTGCCGGCCTCGCGAAGAGCCCAGATGTCGGAGCGCCCTCCATGGGATGACTGGAAAACAAAATATTTCCCATCAGGTGTCCAACTGCCGCAGCATTCCGCGGGTGGACCGTTCCAGCCGGGAAGCAGGGGATGAGGATCTTCCCCACTCGCCCAGACTTCCCAAATCGATGTCGCGCTGGTTTTGGGATCGGTAACAGTAAATCGCAGCTTCTTCCCGTCCGGTGACCATCGAAGCCAACTGACTTCGCCAGGCAAGGCGGCAATTTGACGGGTTTCCGTACCCTCGGTGTTAGCAAGATATAAGGTGCGGCCCTTCACGTATGCAATCCCGTGTCCGTCGGGAGACCAGCCCACCTCTGACGAGGTAACTCCGCCCAAACGGTGACGGGATCCCGACACCGTGGGATAAACCCACAGGGGGCCTTCCGGCAGTGTGCCTTCAAAGGTCTGGACTAGAAGTTCTGAACCATCGGGTGCGATACCCGCTAGCTCGGCTATAAAGAATGCTTCCGACATCGCAACGGGCTCACCTCCCGCGACAGAAACTTGATACAGTGCGGAGCCATTTGCCTCCGTCGCCATGAAAAAGAGCCGGGATCCATCGCTGAAAACCGGCGGGTATTTGGCCCGGCCATCGTGAGTAATTTGGACAGAGCCCAAGACTTTGGGCGGAGCAGACGGACGCCATAACAGGTAAGCGAGAGCCAAAGCCAAGATGACAGCCGTACCCACTAGAGCCGCTCCCCACTTCCGCGACTTTGGGCGTAGTCGAACAACCTGCGCCCCAACCGCGGGCGCAGCAGCGACACTGGCCGCAGAGCGTCCCGAATCCGTATCGCGCTTCAGTCGCTTCAGGTCGGCGCGCATTTCCGATGCGTGCTGATAGCGCAGGTCGCGGTCCTTTTCCAGCGCCTTGTGGATAATTCGTTCGAGTTCGGGGAGACAATCGGGATTCAGCCGCACCGGAGCCGCCGGCGCACGGTTCAGAATGGCGTCAAAGGTGACGCCGGAGGTTTCACCGCGAAAGGGCAACATCCCCGTCGCCATTTCGTACAGCACCACGCCAAAGGAGAACAAATCACTGCGCGCATCCAGTTGCTTGGCCCGCACCTGCTCCGGCGACATGTAGGCCACGGTCCCCAGCGCTGTTCCCGGGCTGGTCAGGTGCTCTTCCGCCGCCCCGGCGGTCGGCATGGCTGTAGCGGCGATGCCTGCCCTTGAGCGGAGCGAAGGGTCCCCATCGCCGACCTTGGCGGCGTCCCCGCCGCCCGGCAGACGGCGGTCGGAGACCGCCGCTACAGTTAACTTGGCCAGGCCGAAGTCCAGCACTTTGGCGTGTCCCCGCTTGGTCACAAAGATGTTCGCCGGTTTGATGTCCCGATGGATGATGCCCTGGCTATGCGCTGCATCGAGGGCATCCGCAACCTCGATGGCAATCTCCAGCAGCCGTTCCAACTCCAGAGGCCGATCCTGAATCTGGTGCTTCAGCGTCATGCCATCCAGGTACTCCATGGCAATGAACGCCTGGCCATCGTATTCGCCGATGTCGTAAATCGTGCAGATATTGGGATGATTCAGGGCGGAGGCAGACTGCGCTTCGCGCTGGAATCGCGCCAACGCCTGGGGATCTTTGGCCACGGCCTCCGGCAGGAACTTGAGGGCGACAAACCGGTGCAGGCGAGTGTCTTCGGCCCGATAAACCACACCCATCCCCCCGCCCCCGAGCTTCTCCAGCACGCGATAGTGAGTAATTGTCTTCCCGATCATGGTTTGAGCCTGCGCGAAGCGCTTTGGAGTGCGATCGCAGCAGCTACCGCTTTTCCCTCCCCCCCTCCACATTTGCCGTATGAACCCAAGGCGGAAAGCGGTAGCTGCTGCGACCGCACTCCAAGGCGGTCTTCGCCCGCCAAAACGGCACCCACACCGAACTACAACCCGCAAGACACGTTTGGTTGCGGGCTTGCCGCGCGGTGCTACCCGTTTCTTTTCGCTCCCTGCCTTCTGCCTACTGCCTTCTGCCTACTGTTCCTCACGGCGCTTCCCAGTCGAGGGCATAGATTTCTTCGTTGCCAACGTCGCGCAGCAGGAGGGGGGAGCCGTCGGGAGTGATTCCTGTCCACTGGTAAGTTCCGCCTCGTCGTATATTCTTGAGGCTGACAAGCTGTTCCAGCTTCCGGTCACTTACCTTTACCCGATAGAAGGCCGCTTCGGTACCGAGAGTATCAAAATAAATATAATTCGAATCCCGCGACCAGCTCGGATAGCCCATGGGAAACCTCGCCAACTCTACCCACTTCTGCGTAGCGACCTCAAAAAGGCGCAGGCTGTCTCCGGCTAGTGGCAAGGCAGCCATGAACCGTCCGTCCGGCGACCAGCGGGGTGAGAAGAGACCCTCTGACCCCGGAATCGTTGATTCCTGACTTGTCCTCAAATCGATGAGATGGAGGGCCACTCCCGAAGAAGGATAGGGTCCCATAAATCCATATAAGAGTTGATTTCCATCTGCGGACCAGCTAGCGTCTCCTTTGTTATTGTCCCCCTTCGTCACCTGCTCGGGTTGCCCCCCTTCCGCCGGGATCAGGTAGATGTCTTGGGGCTTCCCCGGAGCTTTGCCGGCAAAGGTGATCCTCTTGCCGTCGGGCGACCAGCGTGGCAGAAAGGCCTGCAAGGGAGGAAAAGTGAGCTGGAGCGGCTCGGTCCCGTCCGCCTTGCTTCTCCACAAGCAGCCCTCCGGGAAGGTCACGTAAGCGACCGATTCTCCATCTCGCGAATAGTCCAGCCCTTCAACCGACTGTCCCGAAAAGTAGGGGACGAATTGCTGCGTCTTGGAGTCGAAACGCGATAATTCCCCCTGCGGCTGCGAACCCACCACGAAGAGTCTTTTCCCATTCGTGCTGGGGACAGGGCTGAAGTAGTTCAGCGGGCCGGCGGTCAACTGCATCGGCTCGCGGGCCGCATTGCGGTATAGACCTGACTTGTCCTGAATGGCCCAAATATGAGTTCTGGCATTGCGGGTAGCCTGGAAGATGAAATACCGTCCATCGGGAGTCCAGTTGCCGCAACATTCCGCAGCGGGAGTGTTCCACCCGGGCAGTAGCTGGTGAAGATGGGAGCCGTCAGCGGCAGCCTCCCAAAGGGAGCTTGAGTTGGTCTTGGGATCATTCAGCGTGAAGCGTAAGCGGGTTCCGTCCGGCGACCAGCGAAGCCACGACGCGCCGCCCGGGAGCGTGACAAGCTTTTGAGAATCAGTCCCATGGATCCGGGCCAGAAATAAATCATCGCCGGTGGCGTAGACAATTCCATGCCCGTCAGGCATCCACGCCGCGTCGCGGGCGCGGAAGCCACCCACGGGTTGAGGTGACCCGCCGAGCGGCGGCAGAATCCAGATGGGGCCTTCAGGAAGGCCGCCAGAAAGCGAAACGAGTATCTGGGAACGATCTGGAGAAATGTCCATTGGCGCGGCGTTGGGAACGGAACTGGAGACCGGAACCGCCCCCCCACCGCCGGCGGACACCTGCATAAAGGCTAAGTTGCCATTCACGGCTTCTGGGAAATAAAGGCGCGGACCGTCCGTGAGCAGCGGCCTGTACTCGAAGACAGCTTTTGGTTGACGGTCGCTGGTGATTTGAACGTAGCCCGACACCTTGGGAGATGGCAGCGGACGCGTGGCGAAGTAGGCGAGAATCGCGGCCACGACGATGGTGATGGCTATGGCAGCGGCGATCGAGCGGCGTAGGGGCACGGCTCCAAGAGTCCGCCTTGGTGGGGGCGCGGTGTCCAGCGTCGCCGGTTGCTCAGACGCCGCCGCCACGGCCACGGATGCCACGCTGCGGCCGGAAGCAGTGTCGCGCTTCAGGCGCTTCAGGTCGGCACGCATTTCCGAGGCGTGCTGAAATCGCAGGTCGCGGTCCTTCTCCAGCGCCTTGTGGATAATCCGTTCGAGTTCGGGGGGACAATCGGGATTCAGGCGCACCAGAGGCGCCGGCACGCGGTTCAGAATGGCCTCAAAGATGATGCCGGAGGTTTCACCGCGAAAGGGCAACATCCCCGTGGCCATTTCGTACAGGACCACACCAAAGGAGAACAAATCGGAGCGCGCATCCAGCTCCTTGGCCCGCACCTGCTCCGGAGACATATAGGCCACTGTCCCCAGCGCTGTCCCCGGGCTGGTCAGGTGCTCAGGGACGATGGAAAGGGTGGGAGTGTCTCCAGGGAGCGCGGGCGTCTCGCCCGCTCTCTTCTCTGCGGCCAAACCTCGCTGACTTGTTGGGGATTGCGGCACCTGAGCGGGCGGGACGCCCGCGCTCCCAGATAACTTAGCCAGGCCGAAGTCCAACACTTTGGCGTGCCCGCGTTTGGTTACAAAGATGTTTGCCGGCTTGATGTCCCGATGAATGATGCCCTGGCTGTGCGCCGCATCGAGGGCATCGGTGACCTCGATGGCGATTTCCAGCAATTGTTCCAACTCCATGGGGCGGCCCTGAATCTGGTGCTTCAGCGTCATGCCATCCAGAAACTCCATGGCGATGAACGCCTGGCCCTCGAATTCGCCGATGTCGTAAATCGTGCAGATGTTGGGATGATTCAGGGCGGAGGCAGATTGCGCTTCGCGCTGGAATCGCGCCAAGGCCTGGGGATCTTTGGCAACCGCCTCAGGCAGGAACTTGAGGGCGACAAACCGGCGAAGGCGGGTATCTTCGGCCCTGTAAACGACACCCATTCCCCCGCCCCCGAGCTTCTCCAGCACGCGATAGTGGGAAACCGTCTGGCCGATCATAGGTGAATCGCGATAGGTGATTGGTAATTACGCCCGAGTGAATATTATTCCAGCACGGACCGCCGAGTCAAAGCAAGAGTGGCGCAGGCTCCGTCAAAGTCCGACGGGGGGTCCCTTCGTGGGTGATATTTCCATAGCTCTGGAGGTATGCTAGGCCGGATTATTCAAGAATGAGATAACAGCGGGACGACTGAAGGGCGTTTCACACAGAGTTCACGGAGCCCTTTATCCGGAGGCATGATCGAGCTTGCTAACCACAGAGCGCACAGAGAAGACCTCCGGGACCTCTCCGTGTTCTCTGTGAGTTACCTCTGTGATCTCTGTGTGAAACTGTATGCCTTGCTTAGCCCTCCAGCAGACTCGTGAATAATTCGGGCTAGGCCCGGGACCTTGACGGAGCCCGCCCAACACGTGGCGCGCTGGAAAACTTCGTTCCCTTAGGATACACTCGAAGTGAGGGCGTGAGTGGCCGTGCCGCATGCGATCCGCAGAGGAACGACTATGCCGACGATAATCAGTCCTCCCCAGGAAGAACGGGAACAGCGAGTTGTACTGAGGCATGTTAGCTGGGAGACCTACGACAGTCTGCTCGCCGATCATGCTGATGCCCGTTCGCCCCGTTTCACCTATAGCGAAGGGATGCTGGAAATCATGCGCCCGTCTTTAGAGCACGAGGAGCTGATCCAGGTCATGGCGATTATCGCCGACATCATCGCCGAAGAGCAGCAAGTGGAATTTAAGGGGTTGGGCTGTACGACATTTCGAAGGCGGGATTTAAAGCGAGGCACTGAACCCGATGCGTGCTTCTACATCCAGAATGTTGAACGCATCCGCGGAAAAAAGGAAATCGACCTCACGGTGGATCCTCCACCTGACTTGGTCATCGAGATCGAGATCACCTGCCCCGCTGTGCCCAAACTTCCCGTTTACGCTCGTCTGCGGGTGCCGGAGATCTGGCTGCACGATGGCCGCGCCGCAAGAATTCTCCGCCTTTCGGGTGACCAGTACGAAGAGTGTGGCCGAAGTGGAGTATTGCCCTCCTTGACCCCATCCGTGTTGTCCGCGTTCTGCGAACAGAGTAAGACCCTTACCACGCTGGCTTGGCGCCGCATGGTTCGCACCTGGGCGCGGGAGCAGACTCGATAGGGTTGCGGGCCACTACATTCCTCCTGACCCCTACCCCTCGTGGGCATAAGCGCTAACATGACGCCATGAGCCGCCCGAAAGCCCGCAAAGCGGGCGTGGTCCTTTAGCCCACGGCGAGCCAGCCGTGGGTATGCATGCACGACAACCATCATTTTGAGCCCCGTCGGGGCGACGTCAGGTCAAACGGCTGCCGGACGTCGCCCCTACGGGGCTGGAGAAGCATTTTTCGGAGACAGTTAACCCACGGCTGGCTCGCGTGGGCCACAAGACGTCGCCGCTACGCGGCTTCGGAATGGGATCGATGCCTCAAATTAGCGCTTATGCCCCTCGTGGGTGCCCATGCGGCGGGCAGGCACGAGGCCTGCCCCTACAAAAAATGTTTGATTGCGGCTCCGCCGCTTTGCGCCACTCCCTATTCAAAACCCTGCAGCGCGATTGTATTCAGCGGTGCTGGGGTGTATCTTATCGCCCGGTCGAGAATCCAGAACGTGCCACGGCCGTCCCGGCCGTGTTCGGGCACGGGCGGGACGCCCGTGGTACGGAATTTTTGCTCGGCAACAATAGTCTTAGCGGCTCGTGCTACGGGATAAGTACGGACTTAAATCAAAACCGCTCTAATATGCGGTGGGAAGAAACCTGGGAGGTCGGCTTATGCTGCGAACAATTCAGTGCTCTCATAATTTGAACGTAGCGCCGCCCTTGAGGGCGGCATATGCCGGGCTCAAGCCCGGCGTTACGGCCATAACGAAGCGGTGGATTGGCATTCTCGCCGCAGTCGCCTTTTATTTCTGCCTGGGGATTGGGGGGGCCAAGGCGCAGACGACGAGTTCTTCCGCCATCCCCCCGCTGCCCAGCGTGCTCTACGGCGCGGCTTATTATCACGAGTACATGCCGTATGACCGGCTGGACAAGGATGTGGCCCTGATGCAGCAGGCCGGCCTCACCGTGGTGCGCATGGGGGAATCCACCTGGAGCTTATGGGAGCCCGCCGACGGCCACTTCGAGTACGCGTGGATGGACCGCGTCGTGGCGGCCATGGGGAAGGCGGGCATCAAGGTCATCATGGGGACACCCACCTACTCGATTCCCACCTGGCTCTATCACGCCCATCCGGAAGTTCTGGCGCGGCCGCTGGGCGGGGGTGAGACGTTCTATGGAATGCGGCAGAACATGGACACGGACAACCCTGTTTACCGCTTTTACGCCCAACGCGTAATCCGCCATCTGGTGGAACACTACAAGGGCAACCCCACCGTGATCGGCTGGCAAATTGACAACGAGACGTCGGCTTATGGCGCCTCCAACCATGACGTCTTTGTGGGGTTCTTGCATCACCTGCGCGAGAAGTTCGGCACGACCGAGAATCTGAATAAGGCGTGGTTCCTCAATTACTGGGGCGAGGACGTCAATACCTGGGAAGACCTGCCCACGCGCGACAGCGCCCAGAGCACCGGCTATAAGCTCGAGTGGTCGCGCTGGGAGCAGATGCGGGTGACCGATTTCCTGGCTTGGCAGGCCGCGCTGGTCCGCGAGTACCGCCGGCCCGACCAATTCGTCACCACCGATTTTGGCGGCGCCATGCGCCAAGATGTGAACGAGGAAGCGATCGCCACGGTTCTGGACATCCCGGCCATCAACGTCTATCACGGCACGCAGGATCATTTCGACGGCGCGCAGCAGTCCCTGAACGAGGACTTTGCGCGTTCCCTGCGGGGGACGAACTTCCTGGTGACGGAGACCAACGCTCAAACTACGGATTGGACCTCGGCCTTCCAATTCCCGCCCTACGACGGTCAATTGCGGGAGGATGTTTACACGCACCTTGCGAACGGCGCGAACCTGGTGGAGTACTGGCACTGGGCGTCGATTGCGGCCAATCAGGAGACTTACTGGAAGGGGGTGCTCTCGCACGATTTGGAACCTAACCGCGCCTATGCCGAGGTCTCACGTACCGCCCACGAACTCGAAAAGATCGGGCCGCACCTCGTGGACCTGAAGATTTCGAACCCCGTGGCCATCCTGTGGAGCCGCGACTCACTGAATGCCATTGAGTTCATGCCCTTCGCTGTGGGCGGTCCGCAGTGGTCGGAAGCCCATCCGCGGGCCGACTACAATTCGCTCGTACACCAGCTCCATAAAGCGCTCTACGAGTTGAATGTGGGCGTGGACTTTGTCTTTCCGGAAACGCCGGACTTCTCACGTTACAAATTGCTGGTAGTTCCGGCGCTCTACATCGCGGATGACGCGCTCCTCAAGCGCATTGCGGATTACGTGAAGAACGGCGGCCACGTGGTGATGACCTTCAAGAGCGGTTTCGCCAATGAGAATTCGGCCGTGCGCTGGGTGCGAGCGCCGGGACCGCTGCGTGAGGCGGCGGGCTTCAGCTATCAGGAGTTTTCCAACCTCGAGCAGCCGTTGGCGCTCAAAGGGGATCCCTTCCATGCGGGTGGTGACAACAAGGTCAGCTACTGGGCGGAATTCCTCATGCCGGAACACGCCGAGGCACGCGCCTGGTACGATCATCCCTTTTTCGGACGCTGGCCGGCCATCACGGTGAACCACTATGGATCGGGGACGCTGCTCTACGAGGGAACCTATCTTTCCGATGCGCTGCAAAAGCACGTGCTGCTGGACGTCTTGAAGGAAGCCGCACTGGCCGGGCCCGATCAACAGTTGCCCGCGGCGGTTTGGGTAAGGCACGGGGTGAACCGCCTGGGCAAACGGCTCCATTACTACTTCAACTATTCGAGTGGAGTGAAATCCTTCGACTACGCCTATGCCGCGGGGAAAGATCTTCTGACCGGCGGCGCCATCACCGCTTCGCAAACGATCACGCTCCAGCCGTGGGACGTAGCGATTGTGGAGGAAGACTAGTCGCGCAGGACCACGCTCAAGAGATCACGGTGAACCGTCAACGCGCCGGTGCCATGGTAATCGACAAAGCCCAGCTTCCGGATCTTTTGAGCGCCGACCCTTTTGAGGAAGTTCCGGGAATTGAAAGGGAGCGTATGTCTGCTCACGCTGGATGCCTCCGGAGGCCCGGTCTCGCACCCGGCCGCGTCACCCTGGTCAGCGTGTCGCGTCTGGGGCGTCGCCTTACGCCGGCTCGGAGCTTTCGATCAAGAATGGGACGCGGGCCTCGCAGTGGACACAGACGGCGGTCCGCTCCACCGTCTTATCCGCAGACGTATTCGTCACATCGAATAGACGCAGGCAATCCGGGCAGGTCAGAACAAAATAACCGGCGCCGCACGGGCGTGTCCGAACCGGGATACTGATCACTTGCGGGAGGTCAGCACGATCCGGCGTTTTTCGAGCCAGATCGTGGACGGCCTGCAAGAGTTCGGGGATTTTCCGCGCACTCTTTTCGAAACAACGGTCAGGCTTGATCTCCGGCGGAAGTTCATCGGGGATTGATCCCGAGAGGACAATTACGGGTATGGAAGGGAAGCGCCGGCGCACCACCCATATAAACTCGATTCCGGACATGCGGGGCATCTGCAGGTCGGAGATAATGACCTGGGGAAGCTCTTCCCGGAGTTTCACCAGACCGTCGATTCCGTCCTCAGCTTGTTGGGCTTTGAAACCCGCTTCTTCCAATTCCATTGACAGAATTTCCCGAATCGTGGGATCGTCTTCCACCAGCAAAACACGATTTGCGGAAACATCGCGCATGGCGTTCACCTCGATAGACCCTGGACAGCTCTCCGCTCTCTTAACATTTATAGATCGAGGGCCACTCGCGTGTCTGTCCAATATTGCTCACATGCTCGATCCGTAGCTTGATTCGGGCGATCCGGGCTCCAAAAAGATTTCCCGCCAAAGTGAGCATTTTTGAACAGACACGGCATCGAGTATGCTTTAATTATTGCGCGGGGCTCATTATGAACCCCCCGGGTCAACCGTCAGCTACTCGGGGGCCCAAAATCGAAATTGCGGACCAGGCTTCGGCATGGCTTCGGGTCTTGGCGCTTCGGATCCCATGCGCCTCGAGTCATCCGAAGGGGTGAGGAGGATTCTGTGAAGGTTTTGATGGTCTACCCGGAGTTTCCGGACACGTTCTGGAGCTTCAAGCACGCTTTACCCTTTGAAGGGAAAAGGTCGGCATTCCCTCCTTTGGGTTTACTCACCGTGTCCGCACTGCTGCCTTCGCACTGGGAACGCCGGCTGGTGGACCTGAACGTGCGCCGCCTCAAGGATTCCGACCTGGACTGGGCGGACGTCGTTTTCCTGAGCGGCATGATTGTGCAGGGGCCCTCGATGAAGGAACAGATCGCGCGCGCCAAACGCCATGGACTGCGCACGGTGGTGGGCGGCCCCATTGTCAGCGCCAAGCACCCCTCCATTGCCGAAGCCGACCACACCGTCGAGGGGGAAGCCGAGGAGATTATCCCTCAACTCGCGGCGGACCTGGAACGGGGAGAGGCCCAACCCCACTACTTCAAGAAGCAATGGCCCGACGTCACCAAGGTGCCGCTGCCGGACATCCGCATCGCGCAGATGGGGCGCTATAGTTCCCTGTCGCTTCAGTACTCCCGCGGCTGTCCTTTCACCTGTGAATTCTGCGACATCATCGAAATCTATGGCCGCCGGCCGAGAACCAAGACCCCCGATCAGGTGTGCGCGGAACTCGACCAAATTCACCGGCTGGGCTGGCGTGGCTCTGTTTTCATAGTGGATGACAACTTTATCGGTAATAAGAAAAACGTGATGCTTCTGCTTCCCCGCCTTGTGGAGTGGATGCGCAATCACAAGTTTCCCTTTTCGCTTTACACCGAGGCTTCCCTGAACCTCGCCGAAGACGAAGAATTACTGCGATTAATGCGCGAGGCTAATTTCAATCGGGTGTTCATGGGCATCGAAACGCCCGTAGTGGAGAGCCTCAAAGAAACGACGAAATTCCAGAACCTGAGGAAGGACTTGGTGGAGAGCGTAAGACTCGTCCAGTCTTACGGCATGGAGGTGATGGCCGGCTTCATCGTCGGTTTCGACAACGACCCGGCGGATGTGTTCGATCGCCAGATCCAGTTCATACGAGAGGCGGCGGTTCCCCTCTCCATGGTCGGCCTGCTCACGGCGCTGCCTCAAACCCAGTTGTGGCGGCGGTTGAAGGCGGAAGGCCGTCTCCTCAAGGAAAGTCTCGGCAGCAATACGCTGCTCGACCTGAATTTCATCCCCAAAATGGATTCGGCACAGCTCGTGGAAGGTTACCGCCGCATCATGAGGACCATCTACAATCCCAAAGAGTACTTTCAACGCGCCTCGGCGTCCCTCTCGCAACTCGGCGCGGCCGCCAAAACCCCGCTGGTCTTTTCCGATTTCATGGCCGCGTCACGCTCCCTCTGGCGGCAGGGTTTTCTCGCGGACTACCGCCTGGAATACTGGAAATTCATGGGGCAGACGGTACGCCGCCACCGCCAGCATCTCGCCCGGGCCTTCACTCTGGCCATCATGGGGCACCATTTCTTTGAACTCACCGCGGCAGCGGAAGCGGACTAGGCAAAGAAGCTTCCAACGATTGGGCGCCTGACCGGCGCGCGACCTTGCACCTGCAAAAGGGTGACAGCCTACCATCTTGGCCGTCACGGCTCACGGGCGGGACGCCCGCGCGACACTTCTATGTTGCGCACCGGCGGAAATACCCCGAATTGCTCTGGCCGGGCTGAGTGGGTATAATCTTGAGGATGTTGGGCCGGTTTCTATTTCCGGTCGAAGCTTCCCGTACGGATCGGGCGTGGACAATTTCGATTTTGGGGAGGAATCTCCCTCGGCGAACCACCATCGCGTGAACAACCACTGGCCGCAATGTTTGGGGCGCAAGAACCCCTGCGAGCAATTCGAGGTGCATCTTCATGCGCACTCTGGATAGCTCGCTCATTCCCACGCACTTGGTGGAACGGTCGGAGTTCCGCAGCGTGCCGGTGGTTCCTCTCGACAAGCCCAATCGACTATGGCTCTTTTTAACCCTCGGCAAGTTATTGACTTGGTTCCTGGGAATTCTCTGGTTGCGCATTCGGGGAAAACTCAGTACCGAAGAATTCTCAGTCCGTCTTCGGATCTACCTGGAGGAAATGGGAGGCCTATGGATTAAAGCCGGACAACTTCTCTCCCTCCGCCGCGACATTTTCCCTCCCATATTCTGCGAAGAGCTAGCGAAACTCCTCGATCACACGACAGGTTTTCCCTTTGAGGTGACCCGGAAAATCATCGAGGAGGACCTGGGCGGACCTTTGGAAGACTTTTTCGCCGAGTTTGCGGAGGAGCCGTTCGCGGCGGCATCCATCGGGCAGACTTATCGCGCCCGCTTGCGCGTGGAAGACGTTTGGGTCGCCGTTAAGGTGCAGCGGCCGGGCGTGAGACTCAACTTCCGGCGGCAGTTCATCGCCATCCGGCTGATCGCGGGGCTGATCGAGGGGGCCGCCCGGAGGCCGGATTTCCGTTTGGGCGAGATGGTGGCGGAGCTCGAGCACATCATGACCGAGGAGCTCGACTATCGCATGGAAGCCTCGAACATCCGCCGGATGCGCAAGTCGCTTCGCAAACATAATATCTACATTCCGAAGGCGTTCGGCCAGCTCTGCGCACCGCGCGTCCTGGTCATGGAATTCATCCAAGGGGTGCTGATGTCGGATTACATCAGCGTCGAGCGCTCCGACCCCCAACGGACGAACGCCTGGCTGCGGGCGAATGGGGTCACCCCGAAAATTGTTGGCCGGCGTCTTTATCATTCCCTGTTGCGGCAGATCTTCGAGGACAATCTGTTCCATGGAGACATGCACCCCGGCAACATCATCCTGCTCCGCAACAACCGGGTTGCGCTCGTTGATTTCGGGTCGATCGGCTTTATGGAAACCGATTACCAGAAAAAATATCAGCTCCTCCTCCAGTCCTTAGCCTTGACGGAATATTCCAAGGCCATTGATGTTCTCTTCATGCTCGCCTCGACCATGCCGCCGGTGGATGTCCAGGAGGTCAAGGAGGTGTGCATCCGCATCTTGCGCGCCTGGGAAGTTCGCACCATGACCAAAGGGCTCCCCTATCACCAGAAATCCCTCTCCACCATGTATCAACAACTGCTGATGGTGCTGAATAAGTACAAAGTTCGTTCCACCTGGCTCTTCCTGAAGATTGACCGCGCCGCCCTCACCCTGGACGCATCGCTCGCGCACCTGATTCCCGACGCCAACTTCCCGAAACTGATGCGATCCTACTTCCGGACAATGGAGACCCGGCAGTTGATGAAAACTGCGGCCACCCAGGCGAGTGGCCGCGCCCTTGCCGGAGCCTTGTCGGTGATGTCGAATATTCCGGAGCTCGTTTACGAGTATCGGATGTTCCAGGCGCCGCTGCTGCGCCGCCATGCGGTCAATTACGAGGGGTCAATGTCGAAGATTGACAAGCTTTTTGCGGTCTTCTTCGACCAACTCTCCCTGATCTATCTGGCGGCGGGGGGATTCCTGCTATTGGTATTCTTGCATCAGTATTTTCCGCGCTTCATCGACCCGCTGGTGGGAAGCTGGCTGGCTAGAATCGGCGACGCCATGCCCCGGCTGAGCGTTTATATCTGGCTCGTCATCCTGTTTTTGATCTATAATACTCGACGCCAATTCACTGGGCTGAAAAAACGATTCGAGCAGAAAGAGGCCCGCCTTCCGGAGCCTTGAGTCGATACCTGGGTGGAAGCTTGAAAAGCACTCGAGTAAAGCTGGTGGGATTTATTCTGGTCTTGGTGGGGGCGGGAGTTGCCGTCGGCTTCTGGCGGGTGGCCCACCCCGGCCGGGACCGTGGAATCAATGCCGCATCGGAGCCTACCCCGTCCGTGCCCCAACCCTCCGGAATATCATGTCTTGGGCACATCGAACCCCGAGATGGCATCCTGCGGATTTCGGCCCGCTCGATTTCCGGCCAGCCGTCGATTGTCGGCAAGCTCAAGGTGCGGGAAGGGGACTGGGTCAAGGCGGGGCAAGTCGTTGCGGTCCTCGACAGTCGCGACCAATTGGAAGCGGCAGTGCGCGACCTCGAGGCTAGAGAACGGGTGGCGCAGGAGCGGGTGGCGCAGGTAAAAGCCGGTGCCAAGCAGGCAGACGTTGCTGCTCAGAAGGCGGAAATTGCGCGTCTGGAGGCGGTGGTGGCAAACGCCCGGGCGCAATCCGATCTGGGTGAGGAACTCTACAAGAAACAGGCAGCCACGGCGGTTGACCTGGAACAAAAACACACCCTGCTCGAAACCTCCACCCAGATGCTCAACGAGGCTAGAAGCAGGCTGCTCAGTTTGGGAGAGGTGCGCGAGGCGGACGTGAAGCTGGCCGAGGTGGAAGTTCAGGCCGCGGCCGCCAGCGTGGCCAGCGCCCGGGCGCAATTGCAAGCCGCCGAAGTTCGCGCTCCGTTCGAGGGGCGGGTGCTGAAGATCAATGCCCACCCCGGCGAAGAGGTCGGACCCAAGGGCATTCTGGAACTGGGACGCACCGACCAAATGTATGTGATCGCGGAGGTGGTCGAATCGGACGTCGGCCGGCTAAAGATTGGCGAGAACGCCACGATTTCGAGCGAGGCTCTCCAGGGGCCGCTGCTCGGAAAGATCGAATCCATTGGCAGTGAGGTCGCCAAGAATGACGTGGTGCCAATCGATCCGGCGTCGCTCACGGATGCGCGAGTTGTCGAGGTCCAAATACGACTGGACGACAGTGCCACGGCCTCCCGGCTTGTTCACGGCCAAGTCACTGCCGTGATTCGGCCTTAAGCCCGGAAAAATGGATGTTCAAGCGCGTTCCACTTGCGTGGCTGCTCCTCACTCACGAAAAGTTGCGGCTGTTGGCTGCCGTGGCGGGGATCGTGTTTGCCGTCGTGCTGATGCTGGTGCAACTCGGTTTCCGTGAAGCGCTCTTTACCGCCTCCTCTCTCGTTCAAGACAGTCTGCGGGCCGACCTCGTTCTCACCAGCCGGCAATACGACTATTTAGTCTTTTCGAAATACTTCACCCGGCGGCGGGTCTACCAGACGCTTGCCGTCGACGGTGTCGAATCCGCGTGGCCGGTGTACCTGGGGATGGCGCAGTGGAAAAATCCCGAGGACCTGCGGGAGCGGTCCATCTTCGTGATCGGCTACGATCCGGCGGCCTCGGCCCTGTCCGTGCCCGGCGTTGAGAATCCTCAGCGTCTTCTTCTCCCCGACGTCGCTCTGTTCGACTCTCTCTCGCGCCTGGAGTTCGGACCGGTGGCGCAATCGCTTCGGGCCGGCAAAGTGGTTGAAACCGAAGTCAACGGAAGAAGGATTAAAGTTATTGGGTTATTTCAAATGGGAGGGTCGTTCGGGGTCAACGGAACCCTGGTCACGAGTGATCTGAACTTCCTGAGGCTCTTTCCCAGCCACTCTCAGGGGCTCGTGGAACTGGGCTTGATCCGCCTGAAACCCGGCGCGGATGCCGAGCGGGTACGGGAACAGTTGGAAAAAGCCCTTCCTCCCGACGTTCGGGTCCTGACCCGGGACGATTTCAGCCAGCGGGAAAAGGACTACTGGGCAACGCACACGGGCATCGGCTTTATGTTCACGCTCGGGATGTTCATGGGATTCGTCGTGGGATCCGTGATCGTGTACCAGATTCTCTACACCGACGTTTCCGACCATCTTGCCGAGTATGCGACGTTGAAAGCGGTGGGCTACGGCAATCCTTACATTTTCTCCGTGGTGCTTCAGGAGGCCTTGATTCTCTCGGTTTCCGGATTTCTCCCGGGACTGGGGATTGCCAAACTTCTTTACGTACTCACCCAGAAGGCTACCCTGATTCCCATGTACATGACCCCGGGCCGGATTGGCTTCGTGTTTATTATGACGGTCCTGATGTGTAGCATCTCGGGGATACTCGCCATGCGGAAAGTCCGTCAGGCCGATCCCGCCGAGATCTTCTGATCAACTGTATGATGGAACCGGTCATCAGCGTTCGCAATCTCAATCATTACTATGGCAGCGGCTTGCTGCGGAAACAGATCCTCTTCGATCTTTCCCTCGATGTGCTGGCTGGCGAGATCGTCATTCTTACCGGCCCCTCGGGTTCGGGAAAGACGACTTTGCTGACCCTTTCCGGGGCTCTGCGTTCGCTCGAAGAGGGAAGCTTGAAGATCTTGAATCAAGAACTGAACGGAGCGGGGCCGGAAACTTTCGAGCGGGTGCGGCGAAATATCGGGTTCATCTTTCAGGCCCACAATCTGATTGATGCGCTTACCGCCTGCCAAAACGTGCAGATGGCTCTGGAGTTGGAAACGCCGCTGTCGCCTGCCGAGACGCGCCGGGAGTGTGTGAAGGTCCTGGAAGCTGTCGGCTTGGGGGAACGTGTGGATTACTATCCCCGGCAGCTTTCGGGCGGTCAGAAACAACGCGTCGCCATCGCTCGAGCTCTGGTTCGCAACCCTAAGATCATCCTGGCGGATGAACCCACCGCGGCGCTCGATCGCGCGTCGGGACGTGAAGTGGTGGAAATCATTCAGAGGCTGGCCAGGCAACACGGGTGCGCCATTTTGCTGGTGACGCACGACAACCGGATCCTGGATATCGCGGATCGAATTCTCACCCTCGAGGACGGACGGATCGTGTCGTTCACATCCGGGATTGCCGCGAACGCCGGGCACCTCCTCGGCGCTTTCGCCAAGTTGCATCGGAAGGGTGAGCTCCTGCCGTACATCGGCAATCTGAGCGACAAACAATTCATCGAAGTCGTCGAGCATGTCACGCTCGAGTCCGAGCAGTTGCTCCGCACCCTCGATCTCGGAAACCGGGAGGTGGTCAAGGCTCTGCTGGATGAATTGCTGGAAGGCTTTGCCAGCAAGATCAGAACCCTCCTGAACGCCGACCGGGCAACTCTTTACCTGGTGGATCTCGAAAAAGGAATGCTGCACTCCAAGATCGCCCAGACCGAAGGGGGAACGCCTTTGGAGATCCATATTCCCATCTCCACCGGAATAGCCGGGCGGGTGGCGCTCAGCGGAAACGCCTTAAACGTTGCGGACGCTTACCATGATCCATTATTCAATCGGGATATCGACCGGGAGAGTGGCTACCGCACCCGCAGCGTTCTTTGCCTGCCGATTAAGGACAGCCAACAGCGCGTGTTCGCGGTTGCACAACTCTTGAACAAGAAGGATGGAGGCGCCTTTACCGCCGACGATGAGCGCCGGTTCGTGGAATTTTCCAGCGCCTTGGGTGCGATCGTGGAAAGCTGGAGCCGCCTGCGCAATCGGTGAAAACTACGCGCAGGTCCCGAAGGCGAAACCGTCCAGGCAGCGCCCCCGCTATCGCGAGCCCCGCTCCCTGCACGATATGGCGTTTCACACAGAGTTCAGGGAGCCTTTTATTTGCAGGCAGGATCGCGCTCGTTAGCCACAGAGTGCACGGAGAAGATCTCGGGGCTCTCTCCGTGTTCTCTGTGAGTTGCCTCTGTGATCTCTGTGTGAAACTGTCTGCCTTGCTTAGCCCTCCAGCAGATTCGTGAATAATCCGGGCTAGAGGGGCAACAGCCGCGAAACCTTGAGTTGCTTCCATCCCTTCCGCTGCGCGCGGATGACATTGACGGGCAAATCCTTGATCCAGCCGTCGCGCTCATCTTGATTGGACTGTTCGTGGCGGTCGAGGTAGGAATTGGCAAAAGCTACCTCCGCTTTGGCCAACCGCCGAATGGCGCGGTCCGCAATACCCATCACTCCCTTGGATTTCTTGGTTTTCTTGGTTTTCGTCTCGTGCAGCACAACCGGAGTCAATTTCCCCGCCTGATCCCGTTCCAGGCGCACGACACTTACTACATTGGGACCGAATCGCATTGCGTGCATATTTATTTTCCTCGGCCGAGATTTTTTGCGCGGCTTCGTCGGCGGATGTTCCAACGAAGCTTACTTGCCATATATAGCACGAATATGTCCGACCGACAAGTGAACTATGGCAAGATGGCGCGTGTCAAATTTCTGGGTGGCAGCGGATAACTGCGTAGCTGCTTGTCGCAAATCCTGACAAAAGAGAGTATACTGCTTTTCACCACTAAAGCATATTCGGAGGTTGAAATGACGACCACTGGCGAGTTGAAGAAGCATGAGGTTCTGAGTCCGATCATTGTCGATCTCGGCAAAAGAAAGAAAAAAGACGTTAAGGAGCTCCGTAACGGCACGGGGAAACTGGTCGATGAAGTCAGGGAATGCGTCGAAGAACTTGTCGCCGGCGGTTCATGTCCTGCGGACGCACAGCCCATCATCCTGATTGTTCGTGAGAAACCGAAGGCCGGGCGCTTGATGTTGCCTTGGTAATCATTTAGGGGTTTTCTTCAACTCGTCCGGACACAAATCTTCCCGGTGAAAAGCGACCTGCAAGGCGGAGTTTGGCTTCCTGCGCCAGCCAAACCAACTTTACCCGCTGACACCGTCCATGTTTGGCGGGCTTCTCTGGACGATGCCGGAGAAAGCCTTGGCGTGCTTGCGCAACTTTTGTCTCCCGATGAGCAGCGAAGGGCCGCCCGTTTTCATTTTCAACGAGACCGGGAGCGGTTCATTGCGGCTAGGGGAATCCTGAGAGTAATCCTCGGGCGATATGTTGCCGCTCCCCCCGATCAATTGACCATTGCTTACGGTCCCCGTGGAAAGCCTTTCCTGGCGGGAAGGGAGGGGGGATTGTTGCGCTTCAATCTCTCGCACTCCCAAGGGCTGGCGCTTTACGCGTTGGTTCTCGACCGAAACGTCGGGGTTGATGTCGAGGCGTTGCGCACCCTTGCGGATGCGGAGCAAATCGCCGAGCGTTTCTTCTCTCCCTTGGAGAGAGCTGAGCTCTGCGCGCTTCCCCGGGATGAGAAGCAAAATGCCTTCTTTCGCTGTTGGACTCAAAAGGAAGCCTTTATTAAGGCCGTGGGGGATGGCCTGTCGCTGGCGTTGGACCGCTTCGATGTCAGGGTCTCGCCGCATGAGGCAGCCCGCTTGCTGCGCGTCGACGGCGATCCCGAAAGGGCCAGCCACTGGATGATGCAAAGCCTCGATCCTGGGCCGGGCTTCCTGGGCGCTCTCGCCTGTGACGGGTTCCATCAGCTTGTTCTTTGGGAGTGGAATTGGTCAGACCTGTAGACCTCCCACCCGAGCCTCACGCTTTGTTCAGGACCAGGTCGTGCACCTCGTTGTAGCCATTGTAGCGCAGGCGGTACTTATAGCTGCCGGAAGCGTATTTCGCCGTGTTCCATGCCGCCATGTGGTACCCGGGTTCACAGATAGCGCTCGAGATCACTTCCAGGTTGTTGCCGTTCGGATCGAGGATCTCGACGAGCACCCATCCCCTGGTTGGGACGCTGTACTCGATGGCCAATTGCGGATTGTTGGCGTTGGGGTAGTGCTGGTTGAGCACCCGGGTTGTCGGCTTGGCGGGAATGCGGAGTTTCTTCTCGCTCACCTTGGTGTAGTCAAACGGCTCGTTGCAGAGATGCCATAGCGGCTCTTTCCCGCGCTGCTGAAGGTAGAAAGTTCTGAGCGGCGTGCGGGTGAAGCTTGGGAGCGGACGGCGGACGGCGACCCCGTCCTGCCACTCATACACAGGAATGTGCATCGGATTCATCACGTCGAGCTTGCCGCGCTCCATGGCAATGTGGAACAACCCGAAATTCCCGGGCTCGTGACCGCCCAGCCAATGGCCCACGATATCGACGAGGTAGGGGCTTTTGCCGAAGATGACGACGTTGGTCATGTAGTCCCAGGCTCTCCCATCGAAGTTGTTCTCGTTGCCGAAGGGATTCGGCCCCCAGTTGAAGTCGCCGTCACGCCCGTAGATACCTTCGATCATGTGCAGCCCCATGGGGGACGCGGCATGATTGTCGATGGTCCGGTGCGCCCACAATTCCATGCACAGGGCAGTGTAGTAATACTGCTCATTGTCTTCGGAAGCGTTCCGCGGAAAGTCCGGGGTATCCCAGCGGGGAATCGTGCCGGTGTGCCGCTTGAAGTTCGCGTCGACGACTTCATGAACGTTAGAGGTTATACACTCCTTGTTAATAACCTTCTCAAGCTTTTGTATCGAAGCGATATCGGGCCAATTGCCACAGTATTGCTGAAAGGGTGAAGCATGGCTGCCCTGCCAGTTCTTCGAGGCGAGGGTCAAACCCATTTCGTGAGCCTTGAATTTCGCCACGTTGAGGTTCCATGAATCCGGCGCATTGAAGGGCCACAGGTAAGGGAGTTGGGTATTCACTACGCCGCCAGGGACCTCTTTCCAGACAAAGGCCTCGGCGTAATTTGCATCGTCCGGTGTGGCGATGGTGTTTTTCACCGGGGCAACCGTCGCACCCACTCGCTGGCCCATGGCGACGTAGCCGCGGGGCTCGATCACGCTGGCGCCATTGGCGTCGCGGGTGTGCATCCTATTGCCCGCCACACCCAGTTCCTTCAAGGATTCGAACAAACCCTCGACGAAGAACACGTCGGTGGCAATCCCCATCGTGTCCTCAAGGGTGATTCCTCTTTTTTTATCGACGGCGTCGTGAGCCGTCAGGTTCGGCTTGGCCGCGATGTTGTAAGTCACTGGAATGCCGGTGGGGTCCATGGGAACGAATACCGACCGTCCCAGATCCAGTCCGACCCGCTTGCAGGCGACAGAATTCGTCTTATAATCCACGTGCGTCCGCAGGATGAAGACCGCTTCCGGGTGCTGCTCCACAAACGGATGCACACCAAAATATCCGGACGGTTTCGACTCGGCGGCAAAAACCGAAGCCCGGCCGGCCAAACCTAAGCTGCCACACAGCAAGGATGAAGACTTAAGAAAATCTCTTCGACTGAACATATCGGCCCCTCCTTTCCAACGTCACGTCACTCTTCTTTGTGCCCATCGATGACCCACCAGCGTCGTAAGCCAGGATTTCCTTTACGTAATCTGCTCATCATCGATTCCACCCAGGACTTCCACGTTGAAAACCGATGATTGTCGCCGATTCGACCTGCGGGGTCAACGCAATATAAGGCCCCCATTGGATGTCCGGCCTGTGAGCACGCGCAATTCCTTTCGCCAAAACTCCCAGGCTTGGACTTGAATATGTTGCTCCCGTAGACTGGCCGAAATTGGCCGGTCGGAACCGCATTGGCTTAAAGTAGCCACCTAAGTGGCCGAAATCGGCCAGTGGGCGGTCACGAATCCTCGTCGTTTGGGAGAAGCCACCGGCAGAGACTGGACATTCCGGCCTTACCGTTAGGGGAGGTTTGGGCAAGGCGAGAGTTGGGACTGAGAAGTGCCCAATCCCCAGGACAGCGTGACGAGTATTCGGCGCGTCGTCGCCTAAATCATAGCAAGTGAATGGCGATACATGCCTGCTGGGTATATTAGTTCATACCTTACGGGAGTTGCGGGACACACCAGTAAGCCCCGGTTGCGGACCAAACCGTGCCCTGTGGATTTGCTTTCGTGGGGACCGCGGCGTTCATCGGCTCGATAGGTGCAACCCTTGGAACCGCGATTGCATCGTGCCCGGTCGAGGTCAATAAAACAATGCACCCGAATCCACGATCCCTAAGCGTCATGGTATTGGTATTGGCATGCCTCCCTTCCTTGGCAGAAGCCACCGAACGGCTCCGGCTCGAGCCAGGCACCAAAATTCCGGTTCGACTGGAAAGGGCGGTGGGCACTAAGGACTTTTATCAATGGCACTCCTTTGGCGACGTCCGCACTGTTTCCGGAACGCTCGTGCAGGATCTGGTAACCTCGGACGGTCAGGTAGCGCTGCCGGCCGGGACCAAGATCAGTTTGGCGGTACTCGAGAGCAAACGCGCGGGGCACGTCGAGGGTCGATCGCGCCTGCGGTTGGGCCTTTACTCCGTGGTTACCCCGGATGGCGAGAGTATTCCCCTGGACGGCTACCCCAATCAGCTCAACCACCACAAAGCCGATAGTGAGGGTACGGCCCACGGCAACCGGGGACTGGTAAAAGACGCGGCCGTTGACTTCTCCTCAGTCACCATCGGCGCCGGAGCCGGCTTTGTTGCCGCCGGGCCGATTGGCGCGGCAGTAGGCGCCGGCGGAGGTCTTCTGGTCGCGGCGATTTGGACCGTGGCGCGGCGTGGACCCGACCTGGTGGTCCCCGCCGGCACGGTCGTGGAATTCGTGCTGGGCCGGCCGGCATCATTCGTAGGCACGGATGAGGTTGTCGAGGATAGCGCCAGGCTCCAGCCCACTCGCTGGGGCGCGGGCCGGGAGATTACGCCTTCGGAAGATCTCCTGGAACTGGCGGATCAGGCCGACACCGACCCTAGCGGCGTGCTGCGGCAGTTGAAGGGAATAAGTTTCAAGGACCGTCCTGCGGTGGATCGCATGTTTGCCAGGTATTTGCAGGCCGTCGCGCGCTACCGGGCAGGCGACCACAGTTCCGAGCCGCTCAACTTGATACGCAACGCCTATAGCGATGCCCAAAAATCCAACCTGTCTGACCCAGCGCGCGTGGAGATGGCTCGCAACCTCGTGGTCATCATGCGCGCCACGGAAAAGGACTGGGAAAGGGACCCGCTCCTGAACGATCCCCGCGTGCAGGGCGCACTGGTGGAGGAAATCCAATGAGGCCCACTCCCATTTTGACCCTGGTGTGTTGCGCGCTGGCGAGTGTAACGCTTGCCCAGCAACCCGCGCCTCCTGAAGCGCCGACGCCCCCGCCCGCCGCTCCGCAAGCCTCCCAGCCAAGGAGCGTCGAAGCCGACGCCCAGCATGAATCGCTACCGGCCAAGGAACCGCTCGAGGTGCGTGTCCGCCTCCTCCTCGATGAATTCAACCAGCGTCATGAGGAGCGCGCCCTCGAAATGAACTCTTACGGCAAGGCGGGCGACGCCGAGCCTGGCCTCAAGCAATTCGCCGACCCCCGCAAGGTGCAGGTGGAACTCAAGGACGAACAAGATCGCGAACAGACCAGCAAGGCGCTCGCCAAGGAATATGCGGAGGAGGCGCGCCAAGTTCAGAACCAGGAACAGGCGCTCCAGGCCTTCATCGCCAAGCGTCAAAAGACCCTTGACGGCTTGAGTAAGAAGTCTGCCGCCTTCAATCGGCAAGATCTCGAAGTGGCGGCCGAGAATCTGGCTCGCCAACCCGGAACCGAGGCGCAGGTGAGCGAAATCCGCCGCCGGTTGGACGCCGCCGAAAACGATGCGAAGGAAATGTCGACCCAGCAATCGCTCTCCCAGCAAGAGGCCGCCAGCGCTCAAGATGAGCTGAAGAGGCTTCAGGCACTCGGGCAGTCGCTCGACTTGGAATCCAAGTCCTACACGGCCGACGCGGCCTCGGCTCACCAGAACCAGTTGCATTTGGCCGATCGGCTCGAGTTCTACGTGGTGAACGCGCAGGCGGAGGATGTGCTCGACCAGGGCCGCAAAGCCACCGAGGCGGTGCACCACCTCGCGGCCAGCCCCGAGGTTCAGGACACACTGGGGAGCCTGGGCCCGACCGTGAAGGTGGAACCCAAGCCGGACCCCGCGAAACCATGCACCGAGACGGCAAGCGACGCGAAGGGATGTCCCGAGAAGGCAGCGTCCGACCCTAAGGAGTAAACCATGTGGCCAAACCGAAACGCCGCTTCGAGTAGCTGGGCGGCTTCTCTGGGCGCCTTCACCATGCCCACGGTCCTTGCCCTGCTTCTGACCCTTGCTCCCGCAGGCTGGGCGCAGACCGACGGCTCAAGGCCGGAGGCACTCGGCAAGCAGCGTACTGCTCTTTACCTTCGGGCCACCCATGCGCCCCTGACGGATCTAGGAAACGACGTGAATCAGATTGCCGTACTGTCGGAAACCTGCCGCGTCAAATACGGCGCCACCGCGTGCGGCCTTCCGGACAAAGCGCTCGAATCTGACAAGCTCGAAGAACGCTATGCTTACTACGTCAAGCAACCGGTCGAGGCGCATGCCAAGGGCCACGCGGTGAAAATCGACAGACGGATTTGGGCGGGGTCGGACGCGTCCCCTAATCCGTAAAGAGGCATGGATCGGTACGCTGCTGCTTCCGGGAGAAACCTATGGCTCCCATCACATCCGGCCGCGCATCAGGCTTGCTGATTCTCGTGGGCGCAGGGTTGTGCCTCCTGGCCACTGGGTCACATTCAGTCACGCCGCAAGCGCGAGCGCCCCTCCACCCTTCCTCCCCTTCACGCCATGTCAGAACGATGAAGCGCACCTGGCGCACCGGGCCCGCATCGATGCCCCTTGAGACCGAGGTCGTGCCGCCGCATCCTTCCCCCGTGCCCCCGGCCGTAAGGGCCCAAACGCTCAGCGTGCAGGGCGAGCAGAAGGCGAAGACGGGAGAAGAGCCCGCGAGGAGGCCCTCTGCCGGTTCGACTCTTGCCGCGATGCGTACAACCGCGGCCCCGCTCAAGTCAGTGGTCACGACGAATAACGAATCGCGCCACGACTCGGGTTACGTTGATCCGGAGAAACGCGCCTTGGATGAGCTGACCCATCTGCGCGCCAATCCCGGCTCGCGGCAAGCCTTCTACGACGACCTGCGCCACACCGTCGAGCAGATCCGCGCCGGCGGAAAAGATGAAAACGCGAAGAACCCTGCTACGCCTCGCCCATAGCAAGTAGCGCGAGTTGGGCGCGACCCGCTTCTAGCTCCAAAACTGTCCACTTCGACTTGTCATCAATTCACCCGGCGCGAAGCGCTTTGGAGTGCGGTAGCAGCAGCTACCGCCTTCTATTGTGCCTGCGTCATGGTAAACGAATTCGGGAGGCAGTAATGGCTGCTACCACGGCGCGCAGCTTGTTCGATAACCGATCCCGGGAGTTTATTGATCGCCACGCCGTTCGGGTGGCTGGTGGGCGCGGCCTATCACCGAAATCCTGAGCGCGTCCCTGGGGAAGTCTCCCCGGAGCGGTCCTTTATTGTGAACGCGGACCAGATAAACGCCATCGACGGTGCACTCGCCAGTCGCGAATTCCCCATGGGTCACCTGAAGCCAAACCACCGGAAAACTGGCGCGATTGTATATCGTGAGGTAGACATCGTAGGAGGTGAGCAAAGAAGGGTCGATTTGCATGGACAGGCGTTCCCCGGCTTGAAGCGCCCCGAAACAAAAATGGGTTTCAGGATTTGCCATGGGCAGGAACTCCCTCTCGACAAATGCCGCCGGGAAGAAGCGCCTGTAGCGTAGCAAGACAAAAACATAGTAATTCAGGCACAGGTAGAAGAGATTACTTTTGCCTGCCAGGCAGGTGCGATAAAAACCGTCCAGGTCCGAGGGAACGTGGGTGGAGTGAATCACCTCAACTCCGTCTACCGCCAAGGCGGGGAGTTCGACACTTTCGGCCCATCGGAAATACCTTAACGCGATCCAGTATTTGCCGGGGCGGAGCGGGATCTCGGCGGTTGGACCGGGGAAGGGGGCGTCGAGCGAACTGATCGAGGTTACCGTTTGATAGCCGGGAAAGGTTGTGACGACCAAAGTCCAGACCTGGGCTGAACGTTCCGCCGCCGCAACGTGCACGGCGAGCGATCGCTTTACCACAATAGGGCCAGCATTACCGATAATCGCATGGGTATTCAAGCGCGGTCCCATAGTCATGATCATGGGTAAAACTCCCGGCTTCTTGAGAAGCTCCGCCGAAGCGACTTTCCACTGTAGGGCTTGCTTTTTGGCCACGAGATAATAAACCGACAGAAGACGGCGGATAATGAACTTGACGCTCTTAAAAAAGATAAATGAGAGGAGGCCGAGCCCTAGTTCCCACAGGATCGAGAACCCCGAAAGGATTTTGTTGGAGAGGCTCATGGCTGGCGCCCACGGTAGTTTGGGAATCGGGTTTCAGGGCAACGCCGCGGATGTGGCGATGACGTCGGCAACCGCGTCGGGGACCTCCAGGTGGAGATTGTGGCCACCCGGGAGAATGACCCGCCTCGAGCGGCTGAGGGCGGCCTGCATCAGAGCGATTTTTTCAGGCTTGACAAGGTTGCTGCCATCCGCATGAACCAAGGTGACGGGCACTTGAATCCGCCGCAAGACGTCGAAAAAACCCGACACGTTCAAACTGTCGATCGCATGGAAGGCAATTCCCGCGCGAGTCTGAAGGCGGGCATCCCAGCGCCAGCGCACGCCGCCCTCGCAGGGTTCCGTGATTCTACGCGCCAGCCGAACTGCCAGGTCCATCGGCAACGATTCGGTGGACTGGCGCAACCGGCGCGCAGCCTCCGTCACGTCGGGCAGAATCGGGTGCTCAGGTGGGGAGGCCAGGTAGTCAAGCTGCGTCGCAATTTGCTGCGGCGCCTCTGTGTCATTCCCGCCGGAGGGGAGAGGGCACTCAATCAAGACCAGGCTGTCGATGGCCTTCGGCCGGGCGCCGGCCAACATGGCGGTGAGTGCGGCCCCCATCGAGTGCCCCGCCAGGGTGAGCGGCCGCTTTCCCAGATGGTGCGTAACGGCGTCAAGGTCCGCCAGAAAGTCGAGCAAGTGATAGGAGCCCCCATTCCCGACGTGTCCGGACAAACCGTGGCCTCGCTGATCGGGAGCCACCACTCGGAAGCCCCTTCTCACGAGGTTTGCTGCGACCGGTTCCCATCCCGCACCCTGGTCGAGCATTCCGTGGAGACAGAGAACCAGCGGCCCGTTCTCCGGTCCCCATTCACACAGACAAAGCCCCAGCCCGCGGACATGAAGATAACGCTCGCGCATCGCCGTGCGGTCAGTGCGGGGCAGGGAAACGGATGGTGGGGGAGGCGCCTCGGCTTCCACCGGCAGGGTGTATCCCAACTCAGCGGCCACCTTTTGGGCGAACCCTCCGAGCCTTCGTGGCAGCCGGATCGATTTCCATGCTTCGCCTAGCGCCGGCTCAATGGTTTGGTGATCGAGAAAATTGGGATCGCCGATGGACAGCGATTGCGAGTAGATGCCATCGGTCATGCGAGGTCCCTCGTAGGGCTTCAGAACGGCATCGTCAAAGGGGATCTCCAGAAACCGGCACAGCCGCAACATGACCGTGGCGGGATCGCTGACAAGTTCTTCGTATCGGATGAGGAGCCGGCGCCCAGGGGCCAAGGCCGCAAGGAATCGAAGCGCGTTGTTGTTGTTCAGCGTCCAGACCTGCTCCGCAAGATCATAAGGATCGACGTTATCGGCGGGGATGACCCGCTCCAGACGGTTGCGGACAAAAGACTCGATCACCGCGTACGGATGACGGACGAGATGAACGTACTTGGCCCCTTCGAAGAGGGCTTCCGCGCGCGCGAGGGTCTCCAGGCTGGCAGCATACGACGGGGACTTGTCCACGAGCTGTCGACCCGAGGCAAGCTCCTGGAGCAGGGCGTAGACCTTTTGCGTGGACAGCCCGCGCTCGGCCAGATCGTCCACGAAAGATTTGCTGTCTTCGGCGCGGAGCTTCTTCAGCTCCATAAAGGCGCGCTCGAGTCCCTCGCCCAGATAGCTCGAGGCGAGCGCCGCGCGACGCTCCGCCATGGTCCCGAAGGGAAGCAGGTGCAACTCGGGGGGACAGAAGAGCCCCGGATGGCCGGCCATCATGACGCGCAGCAAGGTCGAGCCGGAGCGGGGGCTGGAGAGGAGAAAAACAATTCCCGGTATGCGCTCCTCGGCGGCGCCGGTGGTTTGAGCGCTGGCGCCCGTCTGCGTCCACATGCCCAGACCTGCCGCGGCGGGCTGCGTCGCCGGCTTGCTTTCCGTATATGTTCGATCTAGTTCCACGGCGAGATACTTTGCGAGTGCTTCAATGGAAGGCCGCTCGTAGATTTCCCGGGGGTACAAGGTCAAACCCAGGTCTCGCTTCAGGTTCTTCAGTAACTCCATAACCATGAGCGAGTCGATGCCCATTTCCAGGAAGCCCTGCTGGGGGTCGGGCGTATAGCCCTTGTCCTGGCCTAGTACTTTGCCGATTTCAGTGCTGAGGTAGTCCACTAACAGCTTGCGTCGCTGGGCGGTCGAGGCTCCTGCTAGGCGTCGTAACAGATCCGTGCCTTGGGCCGCGGCTGGCGCCTTTTGGGATCGGACTTTGATCGGTTCTAGGAAGGGCCGGGCTCGCCGCGCTTCGTAGGCGGGTTTCAGCACCTCCCAATCGATTGCCGCCACGGTCTTTTGAACGGCTCCGGTTCTCAGCAGCCAGGCCATTGCCGCCAGGGCCTCTGGCGCGGGCATTCTCCTCAGTCCAAATTGTTCCACGGAGGGCTGCCCGGCCGCGGAATCCGCACGGATTGGTTCCCTGGAGGCCTGTCCGGCCGCGGCCTCTCCGCGGACTTGCTCCCAGATCCCCCAGTTGATGGTCAGGGCCGGTTTCCCCAGGGCTTTCCGAAAATGTGCAAACGCGTCCAGAAACTCGTTGGCCGCCGCATAGTGGGCCAGGTAACGCGAGCCCAGCAGGGAAGTGGTCGAGGAGAAGAGCACGAAGAAGTCGAGATCCAGCGCTTGGGTTAATTCGTGCAGCACCCAGGTGCCCGCCACCTTGGCGCGCAGTCCGGCCTGCAAGGTCTCGAGATTCATCTCCTGCAAGGTGCGGCCGGTGATTTCCGCCGCCGCGTGAATAATCCCGCGCAAGGGCGGTCCTTCGTTGCGGATCTGTCCGAACACCTCGCGCATTTGCTCGTGGTCGCCAACATCCGCTCGCACCACCCGCACCGTGGCCCCGGCCCGCTCGAGAGCCTGGATCGCTGCCCGCTTTGCGGCCAGGTTGCTTTCGTTTGGCGCGTTCTGCTCCGTGGATGGCTCGGGCAGTCCCGACCGGCCGATCAATACGAGGTGTCTCGCCCCGCTCCGCACCAGCCAATCGGCGACTTGCAGCCCCAGCGCGCCCAGACCTCCGGTAATGAGGTAGGTGCCCTCCGGTGTCAAGTTGTAACCGTCTCCCTGAGTTTCGGGTGGCGCGCTCCTCTCTAGCCGCGCCACGTACCGCGCACCACCGCGCAGGGCAATCTGATCTTCCCCATCCGGATGGGAAATCTCCTCGATCAGGCGAAGCGTTTCGGTTTCGCTCCCCGTGCCTGCCTCCAGGTCGATCATCCCTCCGCCCAGTTCGGGATGCTCCAGGGCCACCACCCGGCCCAGTCCCCACAGGGGCGCCTGGGCTACTGCAAGCGGCCCAGTCTCGTTACCGGCGGGCTGCGCGCCGCGCGTGACCAGCCAGAGGGGCGGCAGCGGTACGTCCTTGGTTTGCACCAGCCCCTGCACCAGGTGCAGCACACTCCCGTAACTATGCACCTGGGCTTCTTCCAGAGTCTCCAGCGTCAGGTCCTCCCCCCGGAAACTGTCCAGACTCCACAGATGCACCACCCCCCGCCACGGCGCGGAATCTCGTTCCCCCAATTCCCCCAGCAGGCGCTGGACGTCTTCCGCGCGGGTGGGATTGAGGCGCCGGCAAGCAGGCTCCGATGCGTCGTACCCCTCGCCGGGATAGACCAGAACGGTGGCGTCGCCCCTCTGGTCGAGGGCGGCCGCCAGGTTTTTCCCCACCCCTTGTTGATCGGCAAAAATCAACCAGCGCCCGGGCGGTTTCTCCGCGCCCATCGACACCTCTTCCTTCGCCGGGGCCTGGGCCAGAATCAGCGCCGGTTCCGCCAGCCCCGGCCGGTTCTGGTCCGCCCTCGGCAGGGCGACGGAGTGCGAGAATCCGCATTGGGTTAACAGGGCTAGCCACTGGTCCTGCGCAAGCAGCGGATGCCGGGCGCGCAGGTCGTGATCGGCGAACTTCCACCACCCTTCCGTCATGCCGAAGATCAGGTCCAACCACCCCTGCGGCCCTGTCCCTTCCAGCAAGAGCAGCAGTCCTTCGGGCGCCAGAAGCTGCCGCACGTGGCCCAACACCTGGCGCAGATCGGCCGTGGCGTGCAGGACATTGGCCGCCACCACCAGGTCAAAGCGATGGGGCGGGAAACCCTGCGCCCCCGGATCGCGCTCGATATCCAGAAGCGCATAGCGCACGAACGGATAGGCCTGGAACTTCCCCTGCGCCTTGGCGGTGAACTGCGGCGAAATATCGCTGAACACATACTCGGTCGAGCCCGGCGGGAGCCCCGGCAGGAGAGACGACGTGGTCCCCCCCGTCCCCGCTCCTAATTCCAGAACGTGAATTGTCCGTCCTTCCGGTAGCCTCTCGATCGCCGCCGCAACTGCCCGCTGTACCAGGGTGTTGCAGGCGCGGCTGGCGGGCGAGTCCTGATAGAGTTTCTCCAGCGTGTCCATCTCCCCGCCTGGAAACAGGACTTCCAGCGGGCTGCGGTCCCCCTGCAGCACCGCCGCCAACTCGCGGCCACAACGCTCCAGCAGGGCGAGTTCAGCGCTCATGTCGGGATAGCGAGTTCGCAGCTTCGCCGCAGTGTCGAGCGGAGACCGGGTGTCGGGAACGCGCAAGATCGCATACTCGCCCTCGACCTTTCGCAGAAAACCTTCCTCCTCGAGGATGCCCAACAGGCGGGCGAGCAGACGGCGCTGGGAGTCAACCACGCCCAGGAGGTCGGCAGCCGCGTCCACCGCCACGCGGCGCCCAGCGACCCACGGCCAGCCCAGTTGGCCCAAGGCGTCCGCCACGTAGCCGACCGCCAACTGATCGAGTTGCGGGATAAGCTCGGCATAGACTTCCAGATGGTGCGCGGCGTGCAAAGCGAGTCTTTCGGGCTCGAGGACCGTCGCGAGGTCGCGGGGGGAAGGGATAAAGTCCGCCGCCCCCGGCTGCTCCGCGCGCGCGCGCGGTTCCCAGCGGACCTCGTAAAGCCACTGGTTCCAGGCCTCGGACCTTGCGGCCTGCGTCGCTGCTTCGCTTCGCCCCGCGGTGTCGGCGGGCGCGCGCTTCTCCCCGGCGCGCTTCCCGATCCAATAGCGTTTGCGCTGGAACGGATAGGTGGGTAAAGCCACGCGGCGGCGCGGATAGTCGCCGTCAAAACCCCGCCAGTTGACCTCGATTCCCTGCACCTCGAGGCGCCCCAGGCTGCTCAGCATTGCGCGCCAATCCTCGCGCCCTTCCCGCAGCGAGGCCAGCCAGATGCCCGCCTCGGTCCCCAGGTGCTGCTGTCCCAGGGCGAGCAAAGTGGGTTTAGGTCCGATTTCCAGGAACCCCCGGCAGCCCTGCTCCCCCAGCGTCTCGAGAGCCGCCGCGAACTGCACCGTCTCCCGCAACTGCCGCACCCAGTAGCTCGGGTTCTCCATTTCCCCGGCGCCCACCAGGCGGCCCGTGCGGTTCGAAACCAGGGCGATCTGCGGTGGCGCATAGCGGATGGTCTCGGCTACCCGCTGGAACGCCGGCAGGACCGGTTCCATCAGAGGAGAGTGAAAGGCGTGCGAAACCCGCAACCCCCGGGTGCGAACGCCTGCGGCCTCGAACCCCCGCACCACTTCCCTGACCTTTTCTTCCTCCCCCGAAACCACGATGTTATCCCGGCCGTTCACCGCCGCTACCGACACATAACTGGCGTATGGTTCTAACCTTTGACGAATTTCCCGCTCCGGCGCATAGACCGCCACCATCGTCCCCCGCCGCGCCACTTGCTGCATCAACCGCCCGCGTTCGGCTACCAGGCGTAGGCCATCTTCCAGGGAAAAGACCCCGGCGACGCACGCCGCCACGTACTCCCCCACACTGTGGCCGGCCAGCACGCGGGGGTGAATCCCCCAGGAGCGCCAGAGTTCTGCCAACGCGAATTCCAGCGCAAACAGCGCCGGTTGCGTGTAGGCGGTTTCATCCAGCGGCGAAGCCGCGCCCTCTTGCGGATACAAAACTGACAGCAGGGGGCGTTCCAGATGCCCCGCCAGCAGCTCCGCGCAGTGCTCTAGCGTCTTACGGAACGTCGGCTGCGTAGCGTACAAGTCACGGCCCATGCCGATGTACTGCGCGCCCTGCCCGGTGAAAAGGAAGGCCAGCTTGGGCTCCGATGCGCTCTCCGCCCGCCCCGCAAAACAGTCGCGCGGTTCCTCGCCGCGCCCCCAGGCGGCCAGCTTCTCGCCGGCCTGGGCCGCCGAATCCGCCACCATCGCCAGCCGATGGCCGAAGTGGGCGCGCCCGGCGTTGGCGGTGAAGCAGATATCCGCAAACGCCTCGGAGGGGTGGCCGGCCAGGTGCTCCTGGTAGCGGGTCGCAAGCTGGCGCAAGGCCTCGGGGCTTTTGGCCGAGAGGGTGAGCAGGTGGAGCGGCCGCTCCGGGCCGGGCGGCGCGGCTGCGCGCTCCGGCGCCTCTTCCACCACCACGTGGGCGTTGGTGCCGCTGAAGCCGAACGAACTGACCCCCGCCGTCCGTCGGCCCTCGGTAGTAGGCCAGAGAGTTCGCGCGGTGGGGACCACCACGGGAATTTCGCTCCAGGCGATGTGCGGGTTGGGGGTTTCCAGGTGCAGGTGGGGCGGAATCTCCCCGTGCTCGAGGGCCAGAACCGTCTTGATCAGACCGGCGATGCCGGCCGCCGCTTCCAGATGCCCGAGGTTGGTCTTCACCGAGCCGATCATCAGCGGCTGCTCGGGGGTCCGTCCTTCCCCGAGCGCCGAGGCTAGGGCCTGCACCTCGATGGGATCGCCCAGGGGAGTTCCCGTGCCGTGCGCCTCCACATACTGCACCGTGGCCGGAGCTACCCCGCCCGCGGCCAGAGCCCGCCGAATCACCGCCGCTTGCGCCGGACCGTTAGGCGCCGTCAGCCCGCTGCTCCGCCCATCGTGGTTCACCGCCGAGCCGCGAATCAAAGCCAGTATCCGGTCCCCGTCCGCCAGCGCATCGGACAGCCGCTTCAAAACCACCACGCCGCAGCCCTCGCCGCGCACAAAACCATCCGCGGCCGCATCAAACGTCTTGCACCGGCCTTGCGGGGAAAGCGCACGAAGTGCGGCCAGAGCAACCGTCGAGATCGGCGAAAGGATCAGGTTGACCCCTCCCGCCAGCGCCATGCGGCAGTCCTGGTTGCGCAAACTCTGGCAGGCCAGGTGAACCGCCACCAACGAGGATGAGCAGGCCGTATCCAGCGCCAGGTTAGGCCCCTGCAACCCCAGCACGTAGGACAAACGCCCCGACGCCACGCTGAAGGCATTGCCCGTAGCCGCGTACGGGTCATCGGCATCGGCGGCGTGGAGGGTAAACGAGTAGTCATTCGAACTTATCCCGATGAACACCCCGGTCTGGCTGCCGCCCAGGGAGTCGGCAGGCACGCCGGCGTTCTCCAGGGCCTCCCAACTCACCTTCAGCAAGAGGCGGTGCTGGGGGTCCATGCTGGCGGCTTCGCGCGGGGAGATTCCGAAGAACTCCGTGTCGTATCGGTCGACCTCCTTGAGGAATCCTCCCTTTCGTGTGAACAGCGCGCCCGTTTCAGCGGAATGCGCATCGACCCGGGCGTCACCGTTCCATCGGCCCGCGGGGATTTCCGAAACCGCATCCACACCGGCATTCAGCAAGCGCCAAAATGTCTCCGGATTCTCCGCTCCCCCTGGAAAACGGCATCCCATCCCGATCAGCGCAATCGGTTCTTTGCGAAGACGCTCCGACTCTTCCTGCTTCAGCCGGAGGTCTTTCAGCTCAAGAAATGCGTCCTTGAGCAGGGATCGGTAGTCGGTTCGCCCGGCCGTACTCATGTCACCGCTTTCTTTTGCTTGATCGCCACCAGTTCCTGGCTCAGCAGGGTTGCCAGGTCATCCTCGGAAAGCTGTTCTAAGCGTGCTGACTCGGCGGCCAGATCCACCTGCTGGCGGGGCACATTTTCGGACTTTTCGGCGCTGGCCGGCAATTGGAGTATTTCCTTGGCAAAATAGCCCGTAAGCGCTTCCAGGGTTGGATAATCGAAAAGCAAGGTCGACGGCAGTGGCCGGCCTATGGCCATTCCCAACGCATTGCGGAGCTCCACCGCCATCAGCGAGTCAAGTCCTAATTCATTCAGGGGTTGGCGCGCCTGGATGGGTTTGGAGGGGTCGATCCCCAGAACCTTGGCCGCCTGCGTCGCGATGAAATCTGACAAAATGTTCATCCGGTCCCCCGGAGAAGCCTCCTGGATCGTGCGCACAATGCGCACATTCCCTGGCGTAGAGGGTGGCTCTCCGGTGGACGACATCCCAACCTCGGCAATCTCCGCCAGGAATGGGGGGCGGCCTCCCGCCGGGAACTGCTGAAGGAACCTGCTCCACTCGATTGGCACCACGCCCGCCTGAACCGCAGAGCTCCTCATTAGCAGGTGTAGCGCGTTCAAACCCTCCTCCGGCTTGATGGTTCCCACTCCGGCCATATGGGGGATCTTCGACGATTGGCGGCTCGCCGCCATCCCCACCTTGTCCCACGCCCCCCAGTTAATGCTCAGTCCAGGCCGCTGCTCGCTGCGCCGTTGGTGCGCCAGCATATCCAGAAAAGCATTGGCCGCGGCGTAGTTTGCCTGCCCCGCAGATCCCAGCAGGGAAGCCGCCGATGAAAACAAAACAAAGAAGTCCAGTTTCTCCCCGCGTGTCTGCTGGTGCAGGTTCCAGGCCCCGTCAACCTTTGGTCCCATGACCGCCCTAAACCTCTCCGGGCTCTGTTGCAGGATCACACCATCGTCCAGCACACCGGCACAGTGGATGATCCCACGCAGCGCCGGCATCGATTCGCAAATTTGCGCCAGCACGCGAGAAACATCTTCCGGTTTGGAGACGTCGCCCCGCGCCAACACGACCTGCGCACCCTTCCCCTCCAAGTTCTTCACCAGGGCGGCCGCAGAGTCATTTGCCTTTCCCCGGCTCATCAGCACCAGATGTCTGGCCCCATGGTCAACCATCCAGCGTGCAACTTCCAGACCCAACCCTCCCAGCCCTCCCGTAATCCAGTAGCTTGCATCCGGGTGAAACGCCAGCTCCTCCTGCGCCGAGCCCATCCGCAAAACGATCTTCCCGATATGCCGCGCCTGCTGCATGAAGCGAAATGCGCTCACCACTTCCTCGATCGGGAAAACCGTTCGCGGCAGCGGCCTTAACTCACTCCTGGCGAGAAGTCCGGCTAACTCCCGCAGCGCGGAAGCCACCCCATCGGGGTCCTCCGCCGCGTGGCGCATCAAGTCGTAGGCGAAGTACGTAACTCGCCCATTGGTTCTTTCGGCTACCTGGCGCTCACTCCATATGTTTGTCTTCCCGATCTCTACAAACACACCACCAGGTTTCACGACCGAAAGGCTGCGTATGATGAACTCCGCCGCCAGCGAGTTCAGCACGACGTCAACGCCTTCGCCGCTCGTGAGTCGAAGGATCTCCTCCGCAAAATCCAGCGAGCGCGAGTCCATCACATGCGCGACTCCCATCGATCTCAGATACTGCCGTTTGGCTTCGCTTCCCGCGGTGCCGAAAACCTGTGCCCCCGCTCGGAGTGCCAGTTGCACCGCCGCCAGACCCACGCCGCCGGCAGCGGCGTGGATCAACACGCGATCCCCTTTCTTCATATGAGCCAGGTGTTGCAGCGATTGCCACGCGGTCAGGAATGCGACAGGGAACGTGGCCGCTTCTTCCATGCCGATTGCTGGTGGCATGGGGACGACGAACCGCCGGTTCGCTACTGCAAAACTTCCGAAAGTGTCCGGAGCGATGGCAATTACTTTGTCTCCCACCTGAAATTCCTGCACGGCCGGTCCCACGCTCACCACCGTCCCCGTGCATTCGCCGCCAAACCACCCCCGTTCGAAGGGCAGTACTCCCAACGCGTCCAGAACGTCCTGAAAGTTCAAGCCTGCGGCCTCAACCTGGATTTCGATCTCCTCCGGTCCCGGTTTCCGGCGCGGCGCCGCCTTCAAAATCAGGCTGTCCAGCACGCCCCGTTGCGGATTCTCCAAATGGAAAGGTCCCGGGGGTAAGCTGGCGCTGATCTTACGGCCGGCCTTGCCCGCAACCAGCCGCTGGGCGTACCGCGCGCCGCCTCGGAATCCGATCTGGTTCTCCTCTCCGTCCCCAAGCAGTTCCTCGAACAACTCCGTTACCCCGCGCGCCGGTTCTCCGCCGGGATCCAGGTCCACACAGGTGCATCGCAGCTCAGGGTGTTCGAGAGCGATCACCTTCGCCATTCCCCACAAAGGCGCCTGCGCCAGCCCCGGGAGCGGAGCTATACCCTCCACAGCCTGAGCGCCACGCGTCACTAGCCATAACCGCGGCCGCTCTCCCCCCCATACCTCCTCGGCGGCTTGGACTGCCCGGAGAACGCTGTGGCACCCCAGTTCCTGCGCACCCCTCAACCCGGTCAATGTCTCATCGCTTCTGTCCAGGCTCCAAAGATGGACCATGCCGCGCCATTTTACTTCCTGATTCTCATTCAGCTTCCGAAGCAGGTTCACGTACCCATCCCGCGCCCCGGGAGCGATCCGGATAGCGTCGTCCTCCGGTGTTGACACCGCACCTGTGGCCGCCATCACCACCATGCAGTATTCGCCTCCATCCCGTATCCTCTGTGCCAGCTCATCGCCATAGCCCTGTTCGTCCGCGAACACGACCCAACCAGCCTTCGGCAAGTCATCAGCGCGCGGCTGTACGGTGGAAGGATCTCGCGCCTGAAGTACCCCCGGGGCGAGGCCACCATTCGGATCATCGTCCTGAGCAAACACCGTTTCTTGAACCTGCTTCGAACTAAGGCTCGCCCCGCCTCGCCGGGGCGCCACGATCCACCGTGTCTCGCAGAGCCAGTCGCTGATGTCTTTCTCGCGAAGCAGACTCCTCCGCCCTACTCTCCTTAGTCGTAGTCCTTCCAACAAGCCGACCCGCCGGCCGTTCTCATCCAGCAGCCGCAGATCTGCCCGAAAGTCCCCTCCTTCCCTATCATTCTTCTCGCGCAGTTTAGCTTCGCACCAGAACTCCCGAGGAATTCCTTCCGCGGAAATCCACAGCCTCTCGATCCCGACCGGAACCCAAGGATCGGAATCGTTCAGGCGATCAAACATCGCTGCGCCCATCAATTGGAAGCACGCATCCATCACCCCCGGGGCAACCCCCGCGTTAACTTCCCCATCGGCGTTGATGCGTCCCAATACCTCAGCCCCCGCACGCCACATGGCCGCAATTCTCCGAAACTCAGGACCAAGGTCGACTTGGCGTTGCCGCAGCCCATCATAGAAACTCGCTACGTCCACCTCCGTGGCGCGCCGCAGGAAATCTTCCCGGGCCTCCCGCTCACCCCCGGCTGAGGATGCCTCCACCACCGGCCTTCTATATTTGCCCGCCGCATGCAGAATCCATGCCGCCTTTTCCTTATCTTCTTCCCCCTGGCTGAAGATCCTGATCGTAGCTCCCTGGCCTCTGTCGGGTGAAAAAATCGACTGCACCGTCCGCCCTTGGTCATCGTCCACAGCCAGTGCTTTTTCGAAGCTCACGTCCTCCAGAACCACCGGGCCGGGGCCTACAATCTCGTGCGCCCCTGACAGCATCATCGACACAAAGCACGCGCCCGGGGCCACCACTTTGCCGTATACCCGGTGCTCGCCTAACAATTTTGGCGATTCCACACTCCACTGCGCCTCAAACGTGATCTCCTCCAGAGCTAAGGGTACCCTGCGCCCCAGCAATGGGTGACCGTCTTGCTGGGTTCCCGATCTCTCCACCGACCTGGAACCGGCGGCGTGCCGAGCGTCGATACAATACCTCTCTCGCTGGAACGGGTAGGTGGGCAGCACAACTTTGCGCCGGGGATAATCCGCGTCAAATCCTTTCCAGTCCACCTTGGCGCCCGCCTCGTAGAGTCTCGCCAAGCTCTCCAGCATCTGCTCCCAGTCTTCCCGGCCCCGCCGCAAAGACGGGAGGCACAGAGATTCCTCCCTTAGTACGCTCCGTGCCATCCCCAGCAGCACCGGATGCGGCCCGATCTCTAAATAAGCGTCGCAACCCTCTTGCTCGAGTGATTGTATTCCCTGCCAATAACGCACCGGCTCACGCGCGTGACGGGTCCAGTAACCCGGCTCTCGCAACTCTTCATCGCTCGCGATCCGCCCGGTCAGATTGCTAACCAACGGCACTCGGCAGCTCTGGAACGATACCCGTCCCACAGCATCCCGCAGAGCCGGCAGCATCGGTTCCATCCGCGCCGAGTGGAAAGCGTGCGAAACACGCAACGCCTCCACCCTCATCCCATCTTTCTCCATCTCCCTCCGCACGACCTCGATGGCTGTGGCGTCGCCCGAAATCACCACGCTCTCCGGTCCGTTGATCGCGGCAATCGACAGCGCGTTCCCATAGGACAAAAACATCTCCCCGGCCTGTCGCTCGCTGCACATCACCGCCAGCATCCCGCTGCCCGCCGGCAAATTCTGCATCAAAAGACCCCGCTCCGTGATCAGCTTCAATCCGTCCCGGAACGAGAACAACCCGGCCACCGCCGCCGCCGCGTATTCCCCCACGCTGTGTCCCAGCACCAGCGCCGGTTCGATCCCCCATTGGCGCCACATCTGCGCCAGAGCGTATTCAAGCGCGAACAGGCATGGCTGCGTGTACCCGGTTTGTTCCAGCAGGCTGCCGTCTTCGGCCCACAGCACCTCGGTCAGGCCGGCGCCCAAAAGATCCCCCACTACTTCGTCCGCCTCTTCGAGCGTGGACCGGAAACTCCGGTTCTTCTCGTAGAGGCTCCGCGCCATTCCGGCATACTGGGAACCTTGGCCGGAGAACACGAATGCTATCTTCGGGTCCGAGGTTCGCTCCCACGCGCTATTGGTTCCGACGCTCGCGGGAAACGCCGCCAGTTTCTCCCGCGCCTGTGCCTTGTCCCGGGCCACCACGGCCTTCCGGTGTGCGAAGTGCGAACGGCCCGTGTTGGCCGTAAAGCAGATGTCTGGGAAGGAGTCGGTGGCATTGCCGGCAAGGTGATCGTCGTACCGAGCCGCGAGCTGCCGCAAGGCGTCGTCGCTTTTGGCCGAGAGGGTGAGCAGGTGCAGGGACCGGTCCGGCCCCGGCGGTACAGCCTCGCGCTCCGGGGCTTCTTCCAGAACCGCGTGAGCGTTGATTCCGCTCAGGCCAAAGGCACTGACTCCGGCGATGCGCCGGCCGTTGCTGGAAAGCCAGGGAGTTGGCGCGGTGGGGATCACCAAGGGGATTTCGTCCCAGGCGACGTGCGGGGTGCGGGTTTTGAGGTGCAGGTGCGGTGGGATCTCGTGGTGTTGGAGGGCCAGAACAGTTTTTATCAGTCCGACTATCCCGGCGGCCGCTTCGAGATGGCCGACGTTGGTTTTGGCGGAGCCGATCGCGAGAGGATGACCCGATTCCCGGCCCTCACTCAGGACGGCCGCCAAGGATCTCACCTCGATAGGGTCTCCCAGAGAAGTCCCGGTGCCGTGCGCCTCCACATAGCTCACCTCCGACGGCTTGACGCCGGCGTTAAGCAGCGCCTCGCGAATCAGGGCCTGCTGGGCAAGTCCGTTCGGAACCGTCAGGCCGCTGCTTGCGCCATCCTGGCCAATCGCCGAGCCGCGATTCAAGGCCAGGACATTATCGCCGTCATGGACTGCATCGGAAAGGCGCTTGAGCACGATGATCCCGCAGCCTTCCCCTCTCGACATGCCATCGGCGGCGGCATCGAAGGTTTTGCAACGCCCGTCCGGGGAAAGGGCTCTGGCCTTGGACAGAACGACGAACCCCTGCGGCGCGAGCATCAGGTTGACTCCCCCGGCCAGCGCCAGATGGCTCTCCCTCGCGCGCAGGCTCTGGCAGGCAAGGTGCACCGTTACCAGAGAGGACGCACAAGCTGCATCGACCGCCATGCACGGCCCCTGCAAACCGAGCACGTAGGACAAACGTCCAGCGGCAAAGTTCAGCGGGTTGCCCGTCGCCGTGTAGGCGTCGAAGTACTTTTGCTCCGATCGCTCGACCTGAAGGTGCAGATAGTCGTTGGTGGTGATGCCGATGAAGACCCCGGTCCGGCTCCCAGATAGCTCATCCGGCGCCAAGCCGGCATGCTCCAAAGCCTCCCAACTCGTCTCGAGCAGCAAACGATGCTGCGGATCCATGCTTGCTGCCTCGCGCGGCGAGATACGGAAGAATTTCGCATCGAACAAGTCCACGTCGTTCAGGAACCCGCCGAAGCGGGTATAGGATTTTCCGGGAGCATCGGGATTCGGATCAAAGTAGGCATCCGCATCCCACCGGTCCGGCGGAACCTCGCTGATCGCATCCACACCGTCGTGTAGGACCCGCCAGAACTCCTCCGGATTGTTCGCGCCGCCCGGAAACCGGCAGCCCATGCCGATCACCGCGATGGGCTCTGTCCGCGATCGTTCCAGCGACTCGAGCTTCGAACGCATTTGCTTCATTTCCAGAAGCGCGTGCTTCAATATCGAGAGTTCGTCCAGGTGATCCAAACCGTTGCTCAATTCGATCTCCCATCCTTGATGGTTGTCAACTCCTGAGCCAAAAGTGACAACAGTTTTTCCTTGGAAAGCTGATCCAAATCCTTCAGGTCCGCGCCTGGCTCAACCACTGCCTTCTCGGGTTCAAGACTGGGCGCCGCGGCAGTATGTGAGAGGAGTATCTCGCTTTCGATGTATCCCGCCAGCACCTCAATGGTCGGATATTCAAGCGCCATGGTCGTGGGAAGCGACTGTCCCAGGGCGGTTTCAAGACGATTCTTCAATTCCACGCTGGTAAGGGAGTCCATCCCCATTTCGAAAAAGCCTTGGTGGGGATCGGGGGCATTGCCCGCGTCTAAGCCCAGGACTTTTCCGACCTCACCGCTGAGGTAGTCCACTAACAGCTTGCGTCGCTGGGCGGTCGAGGATCCTGCTAGGCGTCGTAACAGATCCGTGCCTTGGGCCGCGGCTGGCGCCTTTTGGGATCGGACTTTGATCGGTTCTAGGAAGGGCCGGGCTCGCCGCGCTTCGTAGGCGGGTTTCAGCACCTCCCAATCGATTGCCGCCACGGTCTTTTGAACGGCTCCGGTTCTCAGCAGCCAGGCCATTGCCGCCAGGGCCTCTGGCGCGGGCATTCTCCTCAGTCCAAATTGTTCCACGGAGGGCTGCCCGGCCGCGGAATCCGCACGGATTGGTTCCCTGGAGGCCTGTCCGGCCGCGGCCTCTCCGCGGACTTGCTCCCAGATCCCCCAGTTGATGGTCAGGGCCGGTTTCCCCAGGGCTTTCCGAAAATGTGCAAACGCGTCCAGAAACTCGTTGGCCGCCGCATAGTGGGCCAGGTAACGCGAGCCCAGCAGGGAAGTGGTCGAGGAGAAGAGCACGAAGAAGTCGAGATCCAGCGCTTGGGTTAATTCGTGCAGCACCCAGGTGCCCGCCACCTTGGCGCGCAGTCCGGCCTGCAAGGTCTCGAGATTCATCTCCTGCAAGGTGCGGCCGGTGATTTCCGCCGCCGCGTGAATAATCCCGCGCAAGGGCGGTCCTTCGTTGCGGATCTGTCCGAACACCTCGCGCATTTGCTCGTGGTCGCCAACATCCGCTCGCACCACCCGCACCGTGGCCCCGGCCCGCTCGAGAGCCTGGATCGCTGCCCGCTTTGCGGCCAGGTTGCTTTCGTTTGGCGCGTTCTGCTCCGTGGATGGCTCGGGCAGTCCCGACCGGCCGATCAATACGAGGTGTCTCGCCCCGCTCCGCACCAGCCAATCGGCGACTTGCAGCCCCAGCGCGCCCAGACCTCCGGTAATGAGGTAGGTGCCCTCCGGTGTCAAGTTGTAACCGTCTCCCTGAGTTTCGGGTGGCGCGCTCCTCTCTAGCCGCGCCACGTACCGCGCACCACCGCGCAGGGCAATCTGATCTTCCCCATCCGGATGGGAAATCTCCTCGATCAGGCGAAGCGTTTCGGTTTCGCTCCCCGTGCCTGCCTCCAGGTCGATCATCCCTCCGCCCAGTTCGGGATGCTCCAGGGCCACCACCCGGCCCAGTCCCCACAGGGGCGCCTGGGCTACTGCAAGCGGCCCAGTCTCGTTACCGGCGGGCTGCGCGCCGCGCGTGACCAGCCAGAGGGGCGGCAGCGGTACGTCCTTGGTTTGCACCAGCCCCTGCACCAGGTGCAGCACACTCCCGTAACTATGCACCTGGGCTTCTTCCAGAGTCTCCAGCGTCAGGTCCTCCCCCCGGAAACTGTCCAGACTCCACAGATGCACCACCCCCCGCCACGGCGCGGAATCTCGTTCCCCCAATTCCCCCAGCAGGCGCTGGACGTCTTCCGCGCGGGTGGGATTGAGGCGCCGGCAAGCAGGCTCCGATGCGTCGTACCCCTCGCCGGGATAGACCAGAACGGTGGCGTCGCCCCTCTGGTCGAGGGCGGCCGCCAGGTTTTTCCCCACCCCTTGTTGATCGGCAAAAATCAACCAGCGCCCGGGCGGTTTCTCCGCGCCCATCGACACCTCTTCCTTCGCCGGGGCCTGGGCCAGAATCAGCGCCGGTTCCGCCAGCCCCGGCCGGTTCTGGTCCGCCCTCGGCAGGGCGACGGAGTGCGAGAATCCGCATTGGGTTAACAGGGCTAGCCACTGGTCCTGCGCAAGCAGCGGATGCCGGGCGCGCAGGTCGTGATCGGCGAACTTCCACCACCCTTCCGTCATGCCGAAGATCAGGTCCAACCACCCCTGCGGCCCTGTCCCTTCCAGCAAGAGCAGCAGTCCTTCGGGCGCCAGAAGCTGCCGCACGTGGCCCAACACCTGGCGCAGATCGGCCGTGGCGTGCAGGACATTGGCCGCCACCACCAGGTCAAAGCGATGGGGCGGGAAACCCTGCGCCCCCGGATCGCGCTCGATATCCAGAAGCGCATAGCGCACGAACGGATAGGCCTGGAACTTCCCCTGCGCCTTGGCGGTGAACTGCGGCGAAATATCGCTGAACACATACTCGGTCGAGCCCGGCGGGAGCCCCGGCAGGAGAGACGACGTGGTCCCCCCCGTCCCCGCTCCTAATTCCAGAACGTGAATTGTCCGTCCTTCCGGTAGCCTCTCGATCGCCGCCGCAACTGCCCGCTGTACCAGGGTGTTGCAGGCGCGGCTGGCGGGCGAGTCCTGATAGAGTTTCTCCAGCGTGTCCATCTCCCCGCCTGGAAACAGGACTTCCAGCGGGCTGCGGTCCCCCTGCAGCACCGCCGCCAACTCGCGGCCACAACGCTCCAGCAGGGCGAGTTCAGCGCTCATGTCGGGATAGCGAGTTCGCAGCTTCGCCGCAGTGTCGAGCGGAGACCGGGTGTCGGGAACGCGCAAGATCGCATACTCGCCCTCGACCTTTCGCAGAAAACCTTCCTCCTCGAGGATGCCCAACAGGCGGGCGAGCAGACGGCGCTGGGAGTCAACCACGCCCAGGAGGTCGGCAGCCGCGTCCACCGCCACGCGGCGCCCAGCGACCCACGGCCAGCCCAGTTGGCCCAAGGCGTCCGCCACGTAGCCGACCGCCAACTGATCGAGTTGCGGGATAAGCTCGGCATAGACTTCCAGATGGTGCGCGGCGTGCAAAGCGAGTCTTTCGGGCTCGAGGACCGTCGCGAGGTCGCGGGGGGAAGGGATAAAGTCCGCCGCCCCCGGCTGCTCCGCGCGCGCGCGCGGTTCCCAGCGGACCTCGTAAAGCCACTGGTTCCAGGCCTCGGACCTTGCGGCCTGCGTCGCTGCTTCGCTTCGCCCCGCGGTGTCGGCGGGCGCGCGCTTCTCCCCGGCGCGCTTCCCGATCCAATAGCGTTTGCGCTGGAACGGATAGGTGGGTAAAGCCACGCGGCGGCGCGGATAGTCGCCGTCAAAACCCCGCCAGTTGACCTCGATTCCCTGCACCTCGAGGCGCCCCAGGCTGCTCAGCATTGCGCGCCAATCCTCGCGCCCTTCCCGCAGCGAGGCCAGCCAGATGCCCGCCTCGGTCCCCAGGTGCTGCTGTCCCAGGGCGAGCAAAGTGGGTTTAGGTCCGATTTCCAGGAACCCCCGGCAGCCCTGCTCCCCCAGCGTCTCGAGAGCCGCCGCGAACTGCACCGTCTCCCGCAACTGCCGCACCCAGTAGCTCGGGTTCTCCATTTCCCCGGCGCCCACCAGGCGGCCCGTGCGGTTCGAAACCAGGGCGATCTGCGGTGGCGCATAGCGGATGGTCTCGGCTACCCGCTGGAACGCCGGCAGGACCGGTTCCATCAGAGGAGAGTGAAAGGCGTGCGAAACCCGCAGCGCCCGGGTGCGAACGCCCGCGGCCTCGAACCCCCGCACCACTTCCCCGACCTTTTCTTCCTCCCCCGAAACCACGATGTTATCCCGGCCGTTCACCGCCGCCACCGATACATAACTGGCGTAGGGCTCTAATCTTTGACGAACTTCCCGCTCCGGCGCGTAGACTGCCGCCATCGTCCCCCGCCGCGCCACTTGCTGCATCAACCGCCCGCGTTCGGCCACCAGGCGTAGGCCATCTTCCACGGAAAAGACCCCGGCGACGCACGCCGCCACGTACTCCCCCACACTGTGGCCGGCCAGCACGCGCGGGTGAACCCCCCAGGAACGCCAGAGTTCTGCCAACGCGAATTCCAGCGCAAACAGCGCCGGCTGCGTGTAGGCAGTTTCGTCCAGCGGTGAGGCCGCGCCCGCTTCGGGGTACAGAACCGACAGCAACGGGCGGTCCAGATGGCCCGCCAACAGCTCCGCGCAGCGCCCCAGCGCCTGGCGGAAGGTCGGCTGGGTAGCGTATAGGTCACGGCCCATGCCGATGTACTGCGCACCCTGCCCGGTGAAAAGGAAGGCCAGCTTGGGCTCCGATGCGCTCTCCGTCCGCCCCGCAAAACAGTCGCGCGGTTCCTCGCCGCGCCCCCGGGCGGCCAGCTTCTCGCCGGCCTGGGCCGCCGACTCTGCCACCACCGCCAGGCGATGGCTGAAGCGGGCGCGCCCGGCGTTGGCGGTGAAGCAGATATCCGCAAACGCCTCGGAGGGGTGGCCGGCCAGGTGCTCCTGGTAGCGGGCCGCAAGCTGGCGCAAGGCCTCGGGGCTTTTGGCGGAGAGCGTCAGCAGGTGGAGCGGCCGCTCCGGGCCGGGCGGCGGCGCGGGTGCGCGCTCCGGCGCCTCTTCCACCACCACGTGGGCGTTGGTCCCGCTGAAGCCGAACGAACTGACCCCCGCCACCCGTCGGCCCTCGGCAGTAGGCCAGTGAGTGCGAGCCATGGGGACCACCACGGGAATTTCGCTCCAGGCGATGTGCGGGTTGGGGGTTTCCAGGTGCAGGTGGGGCGGAATCTCCCCGTGCTCGAGGGCCAGGACCGTTTTGATCAGACCGGCGATGCCGGCCGCCGCTTCCAGATGACCCAGGTTGGTCTTCACCGAGCCGATGATCAGCGGCCGCTCCGATTTCCGTCCTTCCCCCAGCACGGAGGCTAGAGCCTGCACCTCGATGGGGTCGCCCAGCGGCGTCCCCGTGCCGTGCGCCTCCACATACTGCACCGCGGCCGGAGCTACCCCTCCGGCCGCCAGGGCGCGCCGAATCACCGCCGCTTGCGCCGGCCCGTTGGGAGCGGTCAGCCCGCTGCTGCGCCCATCGTGGTTCACCGCCGAGCCGCGAATCAAAGCCAGGATCCGGTCCCCGTCCGCCAGCGCATCGGAGAGCCGCTTCAGAACCACCATCCCGCAGCCCTCGCTTCGTACAAAGCCGTTGGCCGCAGCATCAAAGGTCTTACAGCGTCCATCAGGCGCCAACATCCTCAGTTTACATATACCAATCGTCGACATGGGCGAGAGAAGCAGATTCACCCCGCCTGCCAACGCTATGCGGCACTCGCCGATTCGTAGGCTCTGGACGGCCAGGTGAACTGCTACCAGCGAGGATGAGCAGGCCGTGTCCACGGCCAGGGTGGGGCCTTGCAGACCGAGAAGGTAAGACAAGCGGCCGGCGGCCACGCTCAAAGCGTTTCCCGTCGGCGTATAGATATCGACCTCCTGGGGATCTCCGAGGAGATGCGCATATTCGTTTTTGCTGATCCCCAGGAAAACGCCAGTCTGGCTACCCACAAGCATGTCGGGAGCCTGGCCGGTGCTTTCCAGCGCCTCCCAGCTTACCTCCAATACCAGGCGTTGCTGGGGATCCGTGCTTATGGCTTCACGAGGGACAATGCCGAAAAAATGGGCGTCAAACCCATCGACTCGCTCCAAAAACCCGCCCCACCGCGTATACATCTTGCCGGGCACGTCGGGATTCGGATCGTAGTAGAAGTTTACATCCCACCTGTCCGGAGGAATTTCCGTAATCGCGTCTGTTCCATCTTTCAACAGCCGCCAAAAGCTATCAGGGTCGTCCGCACCACCGGGGAAGCGGCAAGCCATACCGACTATCGCGATGGGCTCAGTCTGCGCGCGCTTGATGGAGTCGAGCTGGGCTTGCAATTTTTCGAGCGAAAGATAGGCACGCTTGAAGAGCGGCTGATAGTCAATCGGACCTGGACCGTTGCTCATGTCAAGTCACCGGCCTCAATGGCGGCAAGCTTCTGGGCGAGTAATGCCGCCATCTCCTCGCCAGAGAGGTCATCGAGTTTTGCGGAAACCCCGACTGGCTCATCGGCATTCCGGGCTGAGGGAGGAGATGGCTTCGAGAACTCCGACGAGAACACTTCCCGGGCCAGATAATCAGTGAGCGACTCGACGGTCGGATAGTCAAAGAGGAGTGTGGCAGGCAGCGTGCGTCCCGCGGCGATCCCCAAGGCGTTGCGCAGCTCAATCGCCATCAAAGAATCCAGGCCGACCTCGTTAAGGGGCTGCCGCACATCCAGAGGGGAATCAATCCCCAGCACTCTTGCAGCTTGATTGCGGACGTGCGACAACAGGAGGACGCGGCGTTCGCTGGGGGCAGCCTCTTGTAATCGGCGCAACAGGTCGGATTGCGGGGGCACCGGCCTCGCGATGCCCGCCCCTTGCCGCGACTCCCGAACCGGATCGGATAGCAATGGGGGAATATTCCGAGCCGAGAACTGCTGTGAGAACTCCTGCCAATTCACCGGCATGACCCCGACTTGGACGCACCCCTGTTGCAGCACCTGTTCCAGCGCTTGCAGACCTTTCTGCGACGGTATCGTATCCATACCCATGGGGGTTCGCTCATTACGCCGGGCCGCTGCCCCGACCTCGGCCCACCCTCCCCAGTTAATGCTTGAAGCGCAAAGCCCACGTGCGTGGCGATCGTGTGCCAGGGCGTCCAGAAAAGCGTTGGCGGCGGCGTGGTTGCCCTGTCCGGGTGAGCCCAGCAAGGAGGCTACTGAGGAGAAGAGGAAAAAGAAGTCCAGCGGCATGTCCTTGGTTAGGACATGCAGGTTCCACGCTCCAGAGACTTTGGCGGCCATCACCCGGGCAAAGCCCGCCCAATCCTGCCGAAGCAGCACGCCATCGTCAAGGAGACCCGCGCAGTGGAAGACGCCACGGAGAGGCGGCATCGTTGCGCCAATCTCCCGGAGCACCTTCGCGACATCTGGCGCGCGAGAAACATCCGCCTGGACTACCACGACTTGGGCCCCAGCCTTCTCCAGTTCGCTCACCGTTCCAAGCGCCGCAGCGGAAGGGCTGCTTCGTCCCAGGAGAACAAGGCGCCGCGCCCCACGATCCACCATCCAGCGAGCCAGGAGTAATCCCAGCCCCCCCAGCCCACCGGTGACCAGATACGTGGCGTCAGAACGGAACGAGACCGGCCCGGGAGAAGGCGCCGTATTGGCATGGCCATTCAGAGTTACGACGATTTTCCCGGTGTGTTTCGCTTGCGCCATGTAACGAAAGGCGCTTCGAGCCTCCTCGATGGGGAAGATCCGGCGAGGAAGTGGCTCGAGAATACCTTCCTTAAATTTCTCCACCAGATCATGCAGCATAGTTTCGACGAAAGGTGCCTTGTCTACAATCATCTGATCGAACGCAATCACATAATACGAAATATTGCTCTTGTGTTGAGCAACCCGTCCTTCGTCCCAAATCCCCGTCTTGCCGATTTCGAGAAATCGGCCGTTGGCCCTCAAAAGGGAGAGGCTTTTGGGAATGAATTCTCCCGCCAAAGAGTTCAGGACGATGTCTACGCCCTGTCCGGCGGTCCGTTCCATCACCTCTTCCGCGAAATCAAGAGATCGAGAATTCATCACGTGGGGAACGCCCAGAAGTTCGAGAGTCCTCCTTTTCTCGGCACTTCCTGCCGTCGCAAAAATCACCGCCCCAGCCTGCTGCGCCAATTGCACCGCGGCCATCCCGACGCCCCCAGCCGCGGCATGAATCAACACCCGTTCGCCGGCTGAAATCCTGGCCAGGTGGTGCAAGGCGTAGTATGCGGTCAAGAAGGCAACGGGAATGGTAGCCGCTTCCTCGAAGCTGAGGGCGTCGGGCTTTTGCACTACCAATTCGGCGGGCGTTGTGACCAGGGTAGAAAAACTGCCGGCCGCCAGGGCGATGACTTCATCTCCAATCTGGAAGCTTTCCACCCCATCCCCAAGCGCCACGACCTTTCCCACACACTCGAGCCCCAGCGGCCCAGCCTTGCCGGGATACGTCCCCAAAGCATTCAGAACGTCTTTGAAATTCAAACCGGCCGCATGAACTCGAATCTGAACTTCTCCGGGACCGGGCGGACGGGGCAGGGCGGGCTGAAGCGCGAGATTGTCCAACACGCCGGGGGACGCGATGTGCAATTGGAATGGCTGATCCGGGGGAGCTTGAAGTTGTCCATCCGCCGCCTGGACTCCCGGCTCGTTACGCACCAGCCTTGCCACGTGACGCGTTCCCGTTCGGAATGAGACTTGATTTTCTTCCGGCCCGGCCCCGAGCTCGCGAAGCAGGGCATCGGTCTGGTCCGTCCCACCCGATGGATCCAGGTCTACACACACGCAATGAAGGGAGGGGTGCTCGAGGGCAACCACTCGGCCCAGCCCCCACAAAGGCGCCTGGGCTACAGCCAGGGGCCCGGCTTCGACCCCCACGGGCCGGGCGCCGCGAGTGATCAGCCAGAGTCGCGGAGGCTGCGATCCCCCCTGCTTGGCCAAGGCCTGAACTAAATGCAGCGCACTGCCACAACTCAGTATCTGTGCCTCTTCCAAAGAACCGACCGTCATCGCTTCGGTCGGCGGAGTATCCAGGCTCCACAAATGCACCACACCGCGGCAGCCCGGTTGCACAACCTCCTGAAGAAGCCGCTGGAAGTCTTGCGGCCGCCCCGGATCTAAAGTCCAATTTCCGTTTTCCGAATGCTCATAGACATTCCCGGCGAACGCCAAAATGCAATCCTCACCGCGCAAGCGCAAAGCATTCGCCAGGTTTTTCCCAACCTCCCCTCGGTCGGCAAAGATCAACCACTTGCCATGCTGCTTCTCAACTCCCAACCCCGACTGGACACGATCCACCGCCGGACCTCGCGCCAGAATCACCGCCGGCTGGGAGAACCCTCGCTTGTTTTCCGGCGCTTCGGGAATCGCCACAGCCTGCAAAAAGCCCATCTCCTGAAGCAAAGCGACCCACTTGCCTTGAGACAGCAACGGGTGCGAGGGTCGCAGCTCCTGGTCCCTAAACTTCCACCACCCCTCGGTGAATCCGAAAATCAGATCGAGCCACAACTGGGGTCCCGTACCCTCTAGCAGAAAGAGCATTCCCTCCGGCGCCAGCAACTGCTGAACGTGCTTCAAGGTCTGGCGCAGGTCGCTGGTCGCGTGCAGAACATGGGCCGCCAGGATCAAATCAAACTCGTGCAGAGCAAAACCCTGCGCGACAGGATCACGCTCGATATCCAGGAGCTGATAGCGCACAAAACGATAATCGCGAAACTTCTGTTCGGCCTTCGACGTAAACTGCGGGGACACGTCGGTAAACACATACTCGGTCGAGTAGGCTTGAAGGTCGTCGAGGAGATACGAAGTTGTTCCTCCCGTTCCTCCGCCTATCTCCAACATTCGCACGTTCCGTTGCTTGGGTAAGGTCTGCAACGCCTTGGAAACAGCCTCCCGCATCAGGGTGTTGCACACTCGACTCACGGGTGAATCCCGATAGAGTTTTTCCAAGGTGTCCAAAGATCCACCCGGAAACAAAATCTCCAGGGGATTGCGCTCGCCCCGCAACACCTTCGCCATCTGGCTGCCGCACCGCTCCAGCAAGGTCAGTTCCGCCCCAAAGGCAGGGTATTGAGCCATGAGCGCTGACCACCGTTCATGCGGATCGATCCGGGTGGGCAGTTGGACGATCTCCCACTCGCTCTCTACCTTCTTTAGAATGCGGCCCCTCTCGAGCATCTCCAGCATCCGCTCGAGAAGACTCTGGTGTTGATCGGCTACGCCCATCTGCCTGGCGGCAGTCAAAGTCCCCAGGCGCTGGCCCGGACGGAATTCGCAACCCAGTTGCTGGAAAGCCTCAACCAGGTACGCCACACCTAAGGCATCCATCTCCGGTATGAGTTCCTCATAAAGCATCAGGCCTTGTTCGCGGTTTAAGGGTTCGAGCAGAGGCTCGAGGTATTCGGCAACGTGCTTGGGCGCGGGGAGATAATCGGCCGAAGAACGCTCGTCCAAGCGAGGCTTCGGTTGCCACTGCACGCGGTACAGCCAATCGCTGACCCGATCCTTTTCGCGCGTCAATGCCTCGCGGGGTGCGCGCCGGGCGAGTAGGCCATTTACTTCCATCAGCATCCGCCCGGATTCATCGAACAGATAAAGGTCACTCAGAACTGTGTCCTTACTATGACCGAGGCTTGAGGAGATCGCCGCATGTCCCCATACCCGGCCAGTGGGACGACCATAAAACTGAAGGCTCTTCAAGCCGATGGGGGCATACACGGTGTCCAGTGCCTCGGCAGGCAAGGCGGCGGCGATAAGCTGGAAGCAGGAGTCCACCAGGCCGGGATGGACCTCGTAACCCTCGGCCCCGTCCCCATCTCTCGGCAGGCGCATCTGGCCCAGGGCTTCTCCGTCCCGCCGCCAGATGTTATCGATCCATTGGAAGCCGGGGCCTAAGTGCAGTCCGCGCTCCGCCATTCTCTGATAGAACAGCTCAGGATTAGACACGCGCTCGCGGCATCTTGCCTGGATTTCCTCGCGACTGATGGGTCCATGCACCGAAGATGAAGAGTGCTGATCTCCGGCCGTGACTTTCCCCACGGCATGGAGTATCCAGGACGAATCACTTGCTTCCGGGCGCAGGCTCGAGATTTGAAAAGATGCGCTAGTGTGGTGTCCCATCTTAGAGTTGACAATAGGCGAGACCCCCTCACCCGTCTCGCCTCGGCTGGTGAAAGCGCCTCGTCGAGCTACCCTCTCCCCCAAGGGGGCGAGGGCAGTAAAATCAACTCTCCCCTCGCCCCCTTGGGGGAGAGGGGCTGGGGGGTGAGGGGGGCCGTGCATTATCCCATTGTCAAATATTACGCGGGACGCCACATTGCCATCCCCCTCGGGTGTGAGGATCAACTGAACGGTCCGCAACTCATCTTCTTCTGTAATAACGATTGGTTCATGAATGACCACATCTTCCAGGACACACAGCCCGCTTGCCTCATAACCTTTGCCACCAAAAACTTCGGCGGCTGCAGCCCGCGCCATCTCCAGATAACCCGCGGCGGGGAATACCGGCAGGCCGTAAATCCGATGGTCCTCCATGAGCTCGGGTGAATTCGAGCTCACCAGCGATTCGAATTGAATTTCTCGCAAAGGGGAAGGGAGGCGAGAGCCCAACAAGGGGTGAGTTGACTTGCCGGATGACCGGCCAGGTAAGAGCGGCGGCTTACTCCCCGGTTTAGCCCCTTCGATCCAATACCTTTTTCGCTCGAAAGGGTAAGTCGGAAGGGTTACACGGTATCGCCGATAGTCGCGATCGAAGCCTGACCAGTCGATCTCGACCCCGCGGACATAGAGAGTGCCCAGGCTTTCGAGCATCTGCCGGCACTCGCCGCGATCCTGCCGAAGTGATGGAACCCAACGCGATATTCCTTCCGGCAGACAGTGCCACCCCATGCCCAAAAGGGTGGCCTTTGGGCCGATCTCCAGGAAGATTTCATACCCGAGCTCGTGAAGGGTTTGCATGCCGGCGAAGAATTTCACCGGCTCGCGAACATGTCGAACCCAGTAAGCAGCGTTCCCGATCTCGGCCCCTTGCACCAACGCCCCGGTCACGTTGGAGATCAGGCCAACCTGCGGGGGTGAATAGCGGACCTGTGCGGCTTGGCGTTCGAAGGGAGAAAGCATCGGCGCCATCAAGGGAGAATGAAAGGCGTGCGAGACGGTAAGCGGCCGGGTTCGAACTCCCTGGGCTTCGAGTTGGGCGGTGATCTGTTTTATTGGTTCTTGGGCGCCGGAGATTACGATGTTATCCGGGCCGTTGATGGCGGCGATTGAAACCTGTTCGGCGTGCGGGATGATTGCTTGCCTGACCCGTTCCTCATCGGCCCTCACCACGACCATGACGCCGTCCTGGGGCAGGCGTTGCATCAAGCGCCCGCGCTCGGCCACGAGCTTCAGGGCATCTTCGAGACTGAACACGCCGGCGACGCAGGCCGCCACATACTCGCCGATACTGTGCCCCATTACTGCACCAGGCTTAACCCCCCAGGACCGCCACAACTCGGCCAACGCATACTCGAGCGCAAACAGCGCCGCCTGGGTGTAGGCCGTCTCATCCAGGGGTGAGGACGCCTTCCCCTCGGGATAGAGGACCGAGAGAAGCGGGCGATCCAATTCACCGCGCAGAAGCCGGTCGCAGCGCTGCATTTGCTTGCGAAAGATGGGCTGCGTCTCGAATAGCTGCCGGCCCATTCCCACGTATTGCGCCCCCTGACCGGTGAACAAGAAAGCCACCTTGGGTTTGCTGTCGCCTTCGACGTGCCCGCAAAACAACCCGGCTGAGCTTTCCCCTCGAACCCATCGGGCCAGCTTCTCGCGGGCCTCTGTAGGAGACTCGGCGACCACCGCAGCACGGTCGCTGAAGTGCTTCCGGCCGGTATTGGCCGTAAAACCAATATCGGCGAGTGAGTCGGGGGATTCGGTTCCCTGGTGGCGCTCATACTTTGCGGCCAGTTGCATGAGCGCCTCGCGACTCTTAGCGGAAAGCGCCAGCAAGTGCAACGGTCTTTCCACCTCCGAACGCACCAGCTCGCGTACCGGCGCCTCCTCCACGACTACATGGGCGTTGGTCCCGCCAATTCCGAAGGAACTGACCCCGGCCCGGCGAGGCAGCCCGCCCGACTTCCACTCCGCCAGACGGGCGTTGACGTAGAACGGAGTGTTCGCAAAATCAATTTCACGATTGGGCTTTTCAAAGTGCAAGCTCGGCGGCAGCAACTTGTGCTTCATAGCCAGAACCGTCTTGATCAAGCCCGCAATGCCGGCCGCCGCCTCCAAATGTCCGAAGTTGGTTTTTACCGAACCGATGGCGCAGAAGCCTTTGGCGGGGGTGCCGGCTCGAAATGCCCGGGTGAGCGCCTCAATCTCGATGGGATCTCCGAGGATGGTTCCTGTCCCGTGGGCTTCGATGTAGGTGATGGTCTCCGGGTTAATCCCGGCTACGGCCTGCGCCATGGCGATGACTTTTGATTGGCCCTCCACGCTCGGCGCCGTATAGCCAATTTTCTGGTCCCCATCGTTATTAATGGCGGAGCCTTTGATGACGGCGTGAATGCAATCCCCCGCCGCCACGGCGTCCTCGAACCGCTTTAAGACCACAATTCCTAGTCCGCTCCCTAATCCCGTTCCCTGCGCTTGGGCATCAAAGGCGCGGCAGTGCCCATCCGGCGAAAGAATGCCTCCCGATTCGTATAAATAGCCTGCCTTCTGCGGAACCCGGACGGTAACACCCCCGGCCAAGGCCATATCACATTGGTAGCTCAGCAAACTTTGACAGGCCAGACAGACTGAAACCAGGGAGGTTGAGCAAGCGGTCTGGACGCTGATGCTGGGCCCCGTCAGCTTCAATTTGTAGGAGGTGCGAGTGGCCAGGTAGTCTTTAGCATTTCCAGTCAAAGTTTGGAAGTTTTCGACAAATCCATTGCGGCCCAGGCGGGGATAGAGGTTGAACAGAAGGTAGTTGCTGATATTCGCGCCGGCGTAAACAGCAATCTGGCCGTCGAAGGTTTCCGCGTTGTAGCCGGCCGTTTCCAGGGCTTCCCACGCGCATTCCATGAAGAGGCGTTGTTGGGGGTCCAGGATTTGGGCCTCTTTGGGGCTAAAACCGAAGAACGGAGCGTCAAACATCTCGACGTTTTCGAGGATGGCGGCGGCGCGGACATAACGGGGATCGCGCGCCACCGCGGGGTCTACGCCGGATGAGGCGAGTTCCTGGTCGGAAAAAGACGAAACGGACTCGACCCCGTCCCGCAGGTTCCGCCAATATTCATCAAGATTGTTCGCTCCCGGGAAGCGCCCGCTCATGCCGATAATGGCAATGTTCCCGATCGAATCGGAGGTGTCGGGGCTACCCATCTCTGCGCTTCTCCATCATTTCCCTTTGTTTTCGCGCGGCTTCAATCTGCTTCCTCGCCTGCTGCTGGATTTGGCCGGAGGATGGCAGGGCAACTGGCTCCTGGCTTAGGTACTCGGCCAGGGAACTAATGCTTGGGTATTTGAAGAAGTTCACCACGGAAATATCCCGCTTCAAGACCTCCTTGAGCTTGTTGCTGAAACGCACCATGTGGAGAGAGTTAGCGCCCAGATCAAAAAAGTTCTCGTGGATCCCTACGGTCCTGGTCCCGAGCAGGTCCCCTAAGATGGTGGCAAGAGTAAGCTCCATCTCGGTTTGAGGCCCAGCATGAGTCTTTGCCGGCTCCCGAGAGGTCTCGGTCGGAGAAGGGAGGGCCGCGTAGTCCAATTTGCCATTCGGTGTTAAGGGGAGAGCCTCGAGCAGCACGAATGCCGAGGGCACCATGAACTCGGGGAGTTTTTCGGTCAGGAATCGCCGCAGTTCGGCGGGCAGATCTCCGTTGGTCTTGGCGGGCGGAGCCGGGTACGAGGTCTGCGAGCTTCCTGCGGAAACCGGTGCGACGCGAGGCTGATCGGGATTTACGGGACCACCGATCAAGCTGTGGAGATAAATGTGGTTTTCTTCCAAATGAAATGAATCACGGATTTCCTGAAAGTCCAGGGCGCCAACCGAGCACAAGCCGATGCGGGCGGCGGGGGCCGAGGTCATCATCAACTGGACCATACAGCCGGCCTCAATCATGCAGAAGTCTCTTGCCAAGTCTCCATACAGCGGCGCAATGGCGCCCAGGTCCCCGATGAAGAAGAGAGAAAACGCCGAGGCATCAAACATCGATTGATTGACCCCGAAGTGGACGCGGCGGTCGATTCGCGCGCCGGCGGAGAGCAACCTGAGGCGGTGATTTTCGGGATCGTAGGAGTAAGTTCCCGCGGCGAGCCCTTCCACCCGCTCGGGGGCGATATACAAATAGGTCCGGACGGGGTAAAGGCTTCCCGCCGAAGGATATCGGTATTTGGGCAGGACTGAGCCCTCCAGTTGCACCTCCTGGATGCAGGTCATGAACGCGCTGAAGTCGGCAAAAGGAATAGGTTCAGGCAGGAACTTCCGATGGCTCCGGCGGAGTAGATATTCCTTTACAAAGGGTTCGTTCAATTCCGGCTTGGTGAGCTGGATGTGAGTTCCACTAGTCTGCCCCCGTCGCAGCTCGGGTTGTTTGAGCACGAAGGCCAGGCGTTCGATGGGATCGTGAATGACTCCCTCGAGCTGATGCTCCGAGAATCCATGGAGCCACTTCTCATTCGCCAAGCTTGGTGGGGCATTATCGGTGGGCGCTGGCGCCAGGTTAGGAACCACATAAGCGACCAGGCGTTTGTCCCCCGCTTGCTCCCCGACCGTCCTGACCACCACCGCCCGCACCGCCGGGTGCTGCGCCAGAGCTGCTTCAATCTCTCCCAGCTCGATGCGATAGCCGCGAATCTTGACCTGGAGGTCCTTCCTTCCCATAATTTCAATGTTCCCGTCGGGAAGATAGCGGCCCATGTCCCCCGAACGGTATAAACGTTGCCCAGTCTTGGGATGGGTTATAAAACTAGCCTGGGTCCTTTCCTCGTCCCGCCAGTATCCCCTGGCCAATCCCACCCCCGCGATATACAGTTCCCCCGGAACCCAGACGGGACAGGGTTCGAGTGTGTCCTTAAGAACGTGGTATTGGGCATTGGCCAAGGGCCGGCCGTAGGGAATGCTCTTCCAGGTGGGATCAACTTCACCGATGGGATAGCATATATCCCAGACGGTAGTCTCGGTGGGCCCTCCGGCGCCCACGATATCAACTCCTTTGATCAGTTCTCGGAGTCGATCCGGAAGATCGACGGGAATAAAATCCCCCGACATGATCACCCAGCGAAGTGACGTGGGCGCTGCCGAGCGATGGTTGCCATTTTCCAAGTGCTCCACCAGCATCTGCATGAAAGTCGGCACCGAATTCCATACCGTAACCTTCTCCCTGCTCATCAGCTCCGCCCAATGGGCCGGATCGCGAAGTGCTTCCGCGTCGGGGATAACAATGCTTCCTCCCACCAGCGACAATATGCCGAAAATATCGAAAACCGACAGGTCATGGTGCAGGGCGGTGATGGCGATGGCCCGATCTTGGGGTTTCAATCCGAACCGCTTCGCCACATCGGCCATCCGGTTGATCACGCTCCGCTGCTCGATCATCACCCCCTTGGGCTTGCCGGTGGAGCCGGAGGTGTATAGAACGTAGGCTAAGTCCTCCTGCGTCTGGGCCGGCGCCAGGGGACGACTATCCACGCCCGCCAGTTCCTCGTTGTCGATGCAGATCTTCTGCACGTGGTCCGGCAGCTCCAGCTTCTCGCTGATCCAGGACTGGAGGAGGGCGACTTTTGCTTCGCCATTCTCGATGAGGAACCGGATACGCTCGGAGGGAAAATCGGCGTCAACGGGGAGGTAGGCTCCTCCGGCCTTAAGGATCCCCAGCACCGCCACCATTTGCTCCCACCCCTTTTCCATGACCACCGCCACCAGGGTGTTAGGTCCGATACCAAGATCGCGCAGCCGATGCCCCACTTGGTTGCTGAGGCGATCGAGTTGCTCGTAGGTCAGCGTCCGCTGGGAGGTAATCACCGCCGGTTGGTCGGGCCGCTGGCGGGCGTTTTCTTCGAACAGGGTTTGGAGTAATCCCGGGGGGATCGGCGCATCCGTGGAATTGATGGCGGCGCGCTGTTCGAGCTGGGCAGGGGGAATGAGTTGAAGCGCGGTTTCCTGCCAGCTCAACCCCTCGGCCAGGTTCTGTACGAGGCGGCAATAGGCGCCGAACATGTCATCGAGAAGCCCGCTGGGGAAGAGTTCCTCCACCGCGTCCCAGTTGAACACCAGGGCGCCGGCTTCCTCGAAGACCTGATGGTCCAGCCAGATCTGCGGCGTCTGGGTGATCTCGTAAACCACTTCTCCCAGTTCGCTCAAATCGACTAAGGAAGGTTGGAATCCGCGCGGACCCAGGCTCAGGAGGCTGGTGAAAACGATGGGCATGATGGCCCCCGTTACCCTTTGTTGGACGCGGGCCAATTCCCGCAGTGATTCCACACCACTGGAGTCGCTGTATTCAAGATCGCTCCACAAGCGTATCTGCAAGCGCCGGACGGAGGCTTCAAAAGTCTCCTGCGGCGAATTCACCACTTCCAGCAGAATCATGGAAGTAAAGTCGCCCAGGATGTCGTTCACCTGCGGATGCACCGGCCGGCGATTAAAGAGCGTGACATTGACGGTGAAATCAGAGGTCTTGCCCCAGGCGGCAAGGACGCGAGCGTAGGCGGTTAACAGAATCGCGGAAGTGGTCAGGCCCAAGTGGCTCGCCTGGGTCTTGAGCTGAAGCCAGGTGGGTGGCTCCAGCCTTGAAGTACGGCGCACGAATCGAGGCTTTCGCAACGAGCCGGGATTCCTGGCGAGCGGTAACTCCGGGGCAGGAGGCAACGCGGCCACCCGCTTTCGCCAATAATCCAGGGATCGATGGTATGCCTTGGAATCTCGAAGTTTCCTCTCGGCCAGGACGTAATCCCGGAAGGAGAGTTCCAGCGGGGGCAGGGAAATCTCAGGGTTGCGGTAAAGTTGGATCCAGTCGCGAAACATCACGATCAGACTGCTCGCGTCGATATGCACCAAATCAACGCTGATGTGAACGCGGACGCGGTTGCCGTCGAGCAAGCAGGCCTGAACCTCGAAGGACGGCCACTCGTCGACGGGCAATACTTGGTGGGAAAGGCGCTGGCGAACCGCATCAAGCTGGGAGGCGATGACTTCCGGTTCTTTTCCGCGCAGGTCCAGGACGGCGATTGGGTAGGGGGGCACGTGCTCCAGAATCTGCATCTGGCCGTCCGCGGAGACTACGGCGCGCAGCATGTCGTGGCGATCGATGACCCGGCGCCAGGCAGTTTCAAGACGCGGCAAGTCCAGGCCCGCACGCTCGAGTTCCCAATACATGTGGATGGAAACATTGCCCAGCTCGTAGGCGGAAGTCCGGCCGACCCAGTAGGCTTGCTGGATGTCGGTCAGAGGGAAAGGTAAATACCGCTGATCGGGATCAGGTACGATCTGAGGCAGTGGGGCGCTCGAATCGGCGTCGTCGCACTGAGAGAGCAGATTCAGAATTTCCGACTTGCGCTGCAAAATCTGGTCGCGGAGCGCCGGGGTCAGCGCTCCTTTCGGCGCGCGAATCCCCAATTGGCCGTTGTCGGGCCACAAGCGGATGCCCCGCTTTTCAAGATCAGTCAAAAGGTCTGCCAGGATCATAATTTCAAAATCTCCCAATCGCTTTCGGCAGGCGGTTCGGCAAGGCGATCACGGTCTGAGCTAAGGAGGGACGAGGCCATAACCTGTTCAAGTAGCTTGCTGCTGAGCTGAGCGACGCTGGGCCCCTGGAGGAGGTCCACCAAGGGCAAGGCAATTCCCAGGTCGGCCTCCACTCGGTTTCTTAGCTCGACGGCCATGAGGGAATCAAATCCCAGCATGGTAAAAGACCTTTGGATATCCAATTTCGAGACAGAAAGTCTTAGCACTCGCGCCGCCTGTTCACGTAAATAGGTTTCCAGGATCTGCAGTCGGTTCCCCGGTTCAGCAGCGAGAAGGGATTCGCGAATACCTCGGGCGTTTTGTCGCTCTATCTCCGTAACCTGGTCAGTTCCTTCGCGGATTAACTGGGAGAGCAACGGCGACTGACTAAAAGTCGGATAAAGCAAGCGCCACGTCCGCCAGTTGACCCGCATGACCCCCACCTGAGCTGAATCCTGTTCTAACAGCCGTCCCAGCACGGTCAGGCCTTGGGCGGGAGTGAAGCTCTCGACGCCCCGCAGCATAGCGTGCGCACTCTGAAAATAGCGGGCCGCCATTCCTACATCACTCCACACAGCCCAATTAATGGCCAGCGCCGGCCGGTCCTCGGCTTGGCGGTGATGGGCCAGCGCGTCCAAAAAGGCGTTGGCCGCTGCATACGCACCCAATTGCGGCGAGCTCAGGAGGGAGGCAAACGATGAGAAGAGGACGAAGAAGTCCAGTGGATTGTCTCTTAGGAGGCGATGCAACAACCATGTGCCCACGATCTTGGGCCGGAGAATCGCTTGGAGCGCGGCGGGATCGAGTTCAACGAGGGGCTTCAGGTCAACCAGGCCCGCGGCGTGAACAACTCCCGCGATTGGGCCAAAACCGTCTTGACGATATTGCCTCAGAAAGGACGCGAACTGCTCTTCATTGGCCACGTCCACCGAAGCCGCCAGCACTTTGGCTCCCTTCACTTCGAGCTCTTGAATGGCGCTGAGCTGGCGGGCCACCCGAGTGCCATTTACCTGTGCGCCCCATTGCTCTCGGGGAGGGAGCTTCGTCCGAGAAAGGAGGATTAGTTGCCGGGCCCCTTGGTCCACCAACCACCGGGCCACAACCAGCCCGAGATCTCCGAGCCCTCCCGTGATCAAGTAGCTTGCGTCGGAGCGCCAGCGAACGACCCGCCGCCCGGCCGCTCGATCCTTACGTTCCAGCCGGGCAACGAATCGCGTTCCCCGTCGGTAGGCGATTTGATCTTCTCCCTGCGAGTCGTCGGCCTCGATCAGCACTTCCGCGGCGCTCTCGGGCGCTGTGAATGCGGGGTCGAGATCGATCAATCCTCCCCACAGTGAAGGGTGCTCCTGAGAAATCACGCGGCCGAGTCCCCATAGCGGCGATTGGGCAAGCGCCAGACGCGCTGGGCCATCAACAGGCTGAGCGCCACGCGTCACGAGCCACAGCCGTGTTACTCCCGCTTGCGTGCGCGCCAATGCCTGGACCAGACACAGAGCGCTGCCACACCCGAATTGCGCCTTCTCAAGAATGCTGTTGTTGGATTGGTCCTCAGGGGGTAAGTCGAGACTCCACAGATGGAAAACCCCGCGGCACGCGGCCTGGGACTCGTCGAAGACCGACTTGAGCATTTGGATCATGTCTTCGGAACTTCCCGGTCGGACTCCGTAGTGCAACCCATCGAGCCGCTCAAACGCGTCCGCGGGATGAACCAGTACAGTCATTTCTCCCCGCGCAGTTAGAAGTTGCGCCAATTGCTGCCCGACGCCGCTGGAATCGGCAAGAATCAGCCACACGCCCGGCTTGGAGGATTTGGCTAGGGGCTGTTTCTGTGGCGAACGCTTTTGAGCGCGCCACTTCATCTCGTAAAGCCATCCATCGATGTTTGCATCCTCAACGTTTTCCGATGGAGTTTCGAGAGGACGAAGCCGCAGTCCACGAGTCTCGACGAGCAGTTCGCCGGTTTCATCCAGCAGGTCGACATCCCCAACCTGCTCGCCCGCATTCCCATTGGTTCGGAGACGAGCGTGGCTCCACATTTTGGCGGCTGGGCGGCCGTGTACTTTTACACGATCTACAAAAATTGGAACGGTGGCGCCCCTGCTGCCATTACCTGAGGTTGACAAACCAAGAATGCCCCCGAATGCCTGCCACACGGCATCCAGGAGGGCCGGGTGAAGCTGGTAGTCGGCGAAGTCGTGCCCCACCTCGCTGGGGACCTGGATCTTCGCGAGGGCTTCCGCGTCGCTTCGCCAAATGTGGCCGATCCCCTGGTGGTTGGGACCGTATTCGTTTCCCAGCGCCCGGATGCTCACATAGAACTCAGGTCCGCTGATTTCTTCAACAAGTCGCGTGCGGAGAATTTCAACAGAGTCTTTTTGTCGGTCTGCGGACTGATTGTCCGAGTCAGCGCTGATTCTCCCCGTGGCATGGAGCACCCACGGCTCTTCACCCGATCCGTGGCCGGAAGGACGGCTGTACACCTGAAATGTCCCCTCGCCGGGTGTTGCCGTAGAAAGCATCGCCTGAACGCATCGACTAACGTTTTCAGGCAGGAAGAGTGCTTTATGAAACTGCATCTCGCTGATCATCCATGGCCCGGCGCCGAAAACCTCCACCGCCGCGGCCAAGGCCATTTCGACGTAAGCCGCGCCGGGCAACACCACGGCGCCCTGGACGCGGTGGTCGAGCACAAAGGGGGGAACTGTCTGCCTATTCAACCGGCGTTCCCAAAAGTGATCTCCTGACGAACGCGCCAGGTTCAACTTGTGGCCAAGGAGGGGATGGCTGTACGTTCCCGCTTCCAGGCGAGGCGCGAACCCATCCCCGTCCGAGCCGCTAGCGATGTCGGCCCAGCAGCGCTCCCGCTGCCAGGGGTAGGAGGGCAACTGAAGGCACGACCCACGGGCCGGATAATGTCTGCTCCAGTCCACCGGCCAGCCCAGCGAGTAGAGTGCGCCGAGCGATCCTAGCAGCGTAGCGCGCTCATCTTCGTCGCGGCGGAGCGAGGGTAGCACCGTCCCTTCCTGTCCCCGAGCCCGCAGAGAATCCGAGATGGCGGTGAGAAGAATCGGGTGCGGACTGATCTCGACAAACAGATCATGGCCTGATTCCAGGAGCCGATCGACGGCCGCCGCGAATTGGACCGTCTCCCGCATGTTCTGCCACCAGTATTGCGCATCGAAGGTATCGACCCTGCCGCTGCGAACGGTTGAATAGAAAGGAATGGCGGCCGGAGAAGACTGAATCCCGGCCAGGCCGTTGAGCATCTCCGTACGCAAGGGGTCGAGCTGAGGGCTATGGGCGGCGACGTCTACTTTCACGAGGCGGCAGAAGATTCCTTCGCTTTGCAAGGCATTCATCACCTCGTCGAGCGCCGCCGGGTCACCCGATAACACCGTGGAGGCCGGGCTATTGCTGGCCGCCACGGAGAGACGGTTCTGATAGCCTACCAGAGAGCGCGCGAGGCGATCCAGGGGAAGCTCGACGACGGCCATGGCCCCCAAGCCGCTCAGGCGCGCCATCAGCCGGCTCCGCCAACAGGTGATGCGCAGCGCATCGCGCAGCGTAAGGGCTCCGGCGAAGTGCGCCGCGGCGATTTCTCCCATGCTGTGTCCGACCACGGCATGGGGCTCGATCCCCCAGGAGCGCCACACCTGGCTGAGCGCCACCTCCATGGCGAAGAGCACGGGCTGCACGACATCGATTTTCTCGAGCGGCAGTTCTTTTGCGCGGATAGCCTCCAGCAGGGACCAGCCCGCGATTTCCCGCATGGCCTGATCGCAAAGCTCGAGGCTCGACCGGAACACGGGTTCCTGTTCCAACAGTTCCCGCCCCATTTTATGCCATTGCGATCCCTGCCCGGGAAACACGAACACGAGCTGGCGCTGGCGGCCGGAAGTGGCGCCCCCGGCGGACATGTTGGGGCGCGCCTCCTGGGCTAGGAACGCGTCCAGGCACTCACGGACTTGCGCTTTCGAGCGGGCAACCAGAGCCAATCGATGGTCGTGATGGCTGCGCCGGAGGGCGGACGTGTAGCAAATGTCGCGCAGGGAGGCGCTCGAACCGGCCACAAACTCCCGGTAGTGTCGAGCGAGCTCCCGGAGGGCCTCCGGGCTTCGCGCCGAAAGCGCAAGCACGCGCGCTACGTCGCCCGCCTCCGCCGTCGGAAGATCGGGCGAAGGCCCCATGGAAGGCGCCTCTTCCAAAACCACATGAGCATTGGTCCCCCCGAATCCAAACGAGCTTACCCCCGCCAGGGCGGGACCCTCCGAGCGGGGCCAGGGTTCCAACTGCTGCGGCACCTCGAGGGGAAGAGTCGCAAACGGGATATGAGGATTCGGTTCGAGAAAATGCAGGTTCGGTGGAATCTGCCGATGCCGCATCGACAGCACGACTTTGATCAGTCCGGCAATGCCGGCGGCGGCTTCCAGATGTCCAATGTTGGTTTTGACGGCGCCCAGCGCGCAGCGCCGCCCTTGGTGACGTCCCTGGGCCAGCACGGCGCCCAGCGCCATCGCCTCGATGGGGTCACCCAGCAGCGTGCCGGTGCCGTGCGCCTCGATGTACTGGACCTCGCCGGGGGGGACTCCGGCGCGGCCGTAGGCTTCCCGCAGAACGGCCTCCTGCGAGTAACGATTCGGCGCCATCAGACCATTGGTCCGCCCGTCCTGATTGACCGCGCTGCCGCGAATGACCGCGTAAACAGGGTCTCCGTCCGCCAGAGCCTTGGAGAGAGGTTTTAGAACGACCATTCCCGCACCCTCTCCCCGCACATAGCCGTTGGCGCGGGAATCAAAGGCTTTGCAGCGTCCGTCCGGAGCCATGGCCCCCGCCTTGGTGAAATTGATGGCGATCTCCGGTGAAAGGATCAGGTTGACGCCGCCCGCCAGGGCAAGAGTGCACTCGCGGTTCCACAGGCTTTGGCAGGCCAGGTGGACGGCGACGAGCGAGGACGAACAAGCGGTATCGACCGCCAGGCTCGGCCCCTTCAGATCAAAAAGGTACGAGATGCGATTCGCCGCAATGCTCATGGCGCCGCCGGTGCCGACGTAGCCGTCGATTTGGCTCGCATCGCTAAACTGCATGCGGCCGTAATCGTTGGTGGAAATCCCCACGAAGACGCCGGTGGCAGTGCCCGCCAAGGGCTCGACAGGTAGACCAGCGTCCTCCAGGGCTTCCCAGGCCACCTCCAGCATCAGCCGCTGCTGCGGGTCCATGCGGGCCGCCTCGCGCGGCGAGATGCCGAAGAAATGGGGATCGAAACCGTCGACTCGATCCAGGAAGCCGCCCCAGCGCGTGCTCATTTTCCCCGGTTTCGCGGGGTCCGGGTCATAGAACGTTTCCACGTCCCAGCGATCCCTGGGGACTTCGGTGATCGCGTCGCCCCCGCCCTGCAAGAGCTGCCAGAAGGCTTGGGGATTGGCGGCTCCCGGAAATCGGCAACCCAGGCCGATGATGGCTACCGGCACCACCAGGCCTTGCCGCGCTTCGAGGCGCGCCTCCAGCAGCGCGCGCTTGGCAGCGGACAGGTTGGCGATGCGTTGGGAGTAGCTACTCATTTCGATGGACTTCCCGGGTCACGCCCTGGTGCGCCATCCGCAGGGCTTGGCGCCTGGTCCTCAGGGAGTTGCTCGATTTCGCTCAACATCTTTTCCACTTCTTCGTTCCCGAACGCCTCGATGGCTACGGAAGTTGCACCTACGGCATTCTCACTGGCGGCGAGGTGGCGCGCTACGACCTCAATCGTGGGAAAGTCCCACGCCAGCGTGGCGGATAGACGGCGCCCGCCCAGCCACTTCTCGAGATCTCCCGTCAGGATGACACCTTCGGCGGAGCTCAGGCCAAAGTAAGTGAAGGGGCGACGCACATCGATGGATGCCGGCTCGACGCGCAGCATCTCGGATATATAAAGCACCAGCCATGCTTCGATGGCTGCGGCGCTGGGGGGATTATCGTCTGGATGGGGAGACCTGCCATCGGGCAGCGGGCGCCCCGCATCGTTTGCCATTCGTGGTAACCTCGGTTTGAATCCAGAATCGGGTGCTGACCTAATTTCAGAGGTAGCGCCGGCTTCCAGCCAAGCCTGTCCAAATTGGCCGGACACTGCCGTATTCATTGCGGCTCTGCCGCTCCGCTGTGCGGAAAGGCTCCGAAGCTGCGAAAAAATCCCCAAGAGCCTTCTCACCACAGACCCGCATGAGCCTGCGGCGCGCAACTGTGCATGAAAATGTGCGAAGCACTTTGGAGTGCGGTCGCGAAGCTGCCGCTTTGCCCCTTGCCCGCGGACCGCATGAATCAAGGGCGGAAAGCGGCAGCTTCGCGACCGCACTCCAAAGTGCCTTCGGCACATTCAGTTTCAAAGCAGATGCACAGAGGCGCAGAGGCCCGGGATTCGACATGGCCCATCACTTCTCCACCAGGAAGCTGCCGATGACGAGGGCATCCATTCCCGAACTGAAGAACGTGCGGATGGCATCGGTGGGAGAGCTCACGATGGGCTCGCCCCGCAGGTTAAATGAGGTGTTCATGATGACGGGTACCCCGGTGCGCTCACCAAACTTCTTGATGACTCGCCAGTAGAGGGGATTGACGTTTTCCTCGACCGTCTGCGGGCGCGCGCTGCCGTCGACGTGGGTCACCGCCGGGATGACGCTCCGCTTCTCGGGCTTAACCGGGCTGGTGAGGATCATGAAGGGTGAGTCCACGGCGGACTCCAAATAATCCCCGGCAGACTCCGCCAGGAGCGAGGGCGCAAAGGGCCGCCACCACTCGCGGAATTTAACCGCGTTATTGACCTTGGCGTTCATTTCCGGGTCGCGCGGATCGGCGAGAATCGAACGGCTACCCAGCGCCCGCGGACCGAATTCCATGCGCCCCTGAAACCATCCCAGGATCTTCCCCGCCGCCAGCAAATCGGCGGCCGTGTCCGCCACGTCTCCGAGCCGTGTCCAGCGGAGTTTATAAGTCCGCAAGACCTTTTCTATCTCCGAATCGTCGTAGGCAGCGCCCAGGTACACCTGCCGCATAGCCTTCAGCGGCAATCGCTCCCCCGTCTCGAGATAGGGAGCGAGGGCCGCACCCAAGGCGGCTCCATCATCCGAGGCCGCGGGTTGAACAAAGAATTGCTCGACAAATCCCGAGGCAAGAATACGTCCGTTCGCCTTGGAATTCAGCGCCACGCCTCCCGCCAAACATAGCTTTCGGCAACCGGTTCGTTCCACCGCCATTTTCGCCAAGCCCAGCATGGCTTCTTCACACGCGTTCTGGACCGAATAAGCAATGTTCTTGTACCGGTCTTCAATCTCGCTTTCAGGAGCCCGAGCCGGCCCCAAGAGCCTGGCAATCGCAGTTCCCCGGTTGGAATTCCGGCCGATCAGGCGCGGGCCGTCCACCTGGTATGAGCCGTGATCCAGGGCGATGAAGTCTTCGAGATCAACACCCGGCTGGCCGTAGGGCGCCAGACCCATCACCTTCCATTCATCGCTATACGCCCGGAAGCCCAAATACTCTGTAAACGCGGCATAGAAGAGGCCAAGAGAATTCGGCCAGGGGATGGTGAGGACGTGCGCCAGCCTCCCATCGCGACCGTGCCAAATCGAGGTGGCTTCCCAGGCGCCCCGGCCGTCCACCACGAGGACCGCGGCTTCCGCGAACCCGGAATGGGCATAAGCGCTGATGGCGTGGGCGAGGTGATGATCCACAAATAGCGTGCGCGCCTTCGTGGGGCCAAAATGGTGGGATAAGGTCCGCCAGCCACCGCCCTGATGGGACATGCTGACAAATTGTCGGGTCGAGTTCAGCATGTTCAAATAGGTGATCGGAAGCCGGCCGCGTGCAAAATCCGCAAGATCGTGCAGATAGGTCACCCGGGGCGGCGACCACCCGAAAGCGACGTAATCAAGCTGGTCAAGCCGGACGCGGGCAAAGTCGAGGCAGGCCTTGATCGCCAACGCCGGAAACCGCGCATCGTGCTTAACCCGGCTCAGCCGTTCTTCCGCGACGGCAAACAACAACTCCCCGTCCCGCGCGATGCACGCCGACGAGTCATGCATTTGAGAGTAGTTGATGCCTAGGCTGATCACCTGCCTTCCTGGCCTTTCTTCATTCCGCAGCACCAAGTCATGGGGGTACTCTCGTCAATCACCTCCCAAATAGCGCCGCCGGCGGCTCTTGCCGTTTGGACGACGGCGGCAGCATCCGCAGAAACCCCGTGCCAGGTCTTGCCGCCCATTCTGGGATCAAGGCCCATCCAGGAGGCTATTGCCTGACTCAACTGATTGAGGCGAAGCTCCCACAGCCCATCCACAACGCCCCAAGCCAGTCGCCCCTTCCAGTTCATGGTGGGGCGGTGGCTTCCGTTAAATTGAAACAAAAATACTCCCTCGTCTTTGAGCACCCGGAGTATTTCCTGAACATAGTGAAGGACTAATATCTCTCTCGGTAAATGCTGGAGCACCAGGTAGCTGAAGACAAAATCAACTGAATTATCCGCCACTCCCGCCAAGTCCTCGCCGGTGCCCTGCATCCACTCGATATTGTGCCGTTCCTTGAGAAAAGCCGCGCCGCGCCGCAACATCTCTCCCGACACGTCAAGGGCGTGCACGCGCTGAAATCGCCGAGCGAAACTATCCGTCATCCGCCCTGCGCCACAACCCAACTCCAGCATGACCTTGTCGTCAGGGCTCCAATTCCGGCGCGATAGCACCGGCTCCACAAGCCTCTGGTAATCCTCCTCGCCGGATTGGAGAAAAGAGTTGACGTCCCAATCTTCACGCCACGAGGCAATGTAGCGAAATGCATCGTGGCGAGCCCGCTCGTCCCAGTCTCGCTGCATGGATTCATTGACACTCACCGCGGTCCTCTCCGCCGGCCCACCCGAGTTCGCCGTCACGAGCGATGCACGCCGAGGAGGCGTACCTTCCAGAGTAGTCTGAACATGATTTGAATTTGCTTAGGGCAGCACGTGAGCGTAATAGTCGGTATTTCCCAGCCTTTGCCAGACTGAGGCGGAGGCACAAGGTGGCATTGCAGCACTGATTACGGCTTTCGCTCCAGTTTTCGCCAAGGCCTGGATGACCTCGGTTTGGACGGGCGGGGGCGCGGCCCAGTATTTGTCAAATTCCCCGGGCGGCACCTCGGCGATTATCTGAATTCGAGCTAATCGAGCCCAGAAGAAGTCTCCCCAGGGCGATCGCCTAAGGTATGCCACCTTGTCTCCTTCTTGAATCCCGATCTGCTTTAAAGCTCTCGCAACTTCCCAGTCCACAGGACCCTTGTGGCGCTGTTCTGCCCAGTCGAAAACCGTCGTGGAAAAAACCGGGGCCCCCATGGTAACCGCGATGGCCAGAACTACTCCGGCGATCAATCGCCTCGATTCTCCCTCCGACTTGGTGCGTACCCCGCAAAGGACTCCCAGCCATAGAAGCAACACATAAGGTCCTATATATCGGCCTTCAACGTGCACCAGCAAGAATGCCCCGAGCCCGGCGGCGGCCGGAACCATTAAGTACCACCCTTCGGACACGCTCCGCAATAATGACCGGAATCCCAGCGACGACACCGAAAAGAGCACGATAAGACCTGAAACCAGCCCCGCTTCGGAGAGGAACAGGAGATTGTAGTAGCTGATCCCCGTCAACTTCAGAACTCGAATCTGCCCTTTCAGATCGAAATGGGCCTTAGGGCCTTCACTCCAGTATGCCAAGTCGTACCATAGGGGATACGTACCTTTGATCGGGTGCGCAAATTCATAAACGTTCGGTGTCTCGTGAATCCTGGTGACCGGGTGCTTGTAGGTATTTGCTGGGAGGGTGACAAAGTCCGCACGATCCACAAACGATAGGTAATTCAGCCTCCCACTTTCTCCAAAAGTCGGACGACCCATGGCCATTGACAGTGCAACGATGAAGGGGCCAGCGACAGCCAGGAAAGCCGCTCCGGCAACCAAAACGCGGGGCATACCCTTTCGCCAGCCGCCGGCCGAAAGCAGGGTGACTCCGAGAAAGACCAAGGAGAGCGGGAACATTATAGCCTTCGCCAGGTAGCCGAACCCCAGCACCACACCTAAAAGTACGAACGTCACCCAACCCGTTGATCCGGCGCGAATCCTCAGGAGCACGCCGGCTGCCAGATACACAAATGCCGCTACCAACATGTCTGGTGAAACGCTTCCCAAGGTGATCAGACAAAAAGAGGTCCAGAGGAATAATGTGTATCCGATCGAGCACCACGCCCATTCGGGCAACCTTGCTGATCCCATCTCGAGACTCTTGCTTGCCTTCCTTTGGTAGTCGATCAATGAACGTAAGAGGAATTCAAATGACCCGAGCGCTGCCAGAAAGATCGCCAAGTTGACGGCGTGGACGACGGGGAACTCCCAGTAAGGTGAAGGTTTCAAGGCTTTGAGGGCTCCTCCCAGAAACCAGGAATACATGGGGCTCCATTGGGTATTGATGGCCATGTGCCAATCGCCCCGCCAATACGCATCACCCATATCGAGGTAGGAGACTCCGTCCGAAGCCATCGTGTGCCGCATAGCCCAGGTCTCCGCGAGGCCCAACCCTATTGCCGCACACCAAAAAAGGATCCTCAGTCGTCTAATGCCCGAATTGGCTTCGGTCATTGCCGTCATTGCAAGAAGCCGACCCCTAGCACAGCTTGAATCCCGCCGCTTGGAGCCTGCTTAAGGTTATTTCCGCACGGCAATCGGGTACGCAGAGGACTTCGGGGGGAAGTTCGTCCGCAGCGCCCAGCGCCGCCAGGGGCTTCAACCGCATCCAAGTGAGGCCATAGATCGTGTAGTTCGTGAGCATCGGGTGATTCACCAGCAGCGAAGCGGAAGCGCCCGCCTGCCGGAGAACCGTGTCGTTGGCCTCCATGATGAGGAGCGGACGAAGTCGCGCGATCGTCTGGCTTGCGCCCTCCAGAATGCTAACCTCCGAGCCTTCGGCATCGATCTTTATGGCTTGGATTCTGTCCACCCCGGAGCGAGCCACCCAATCGTCGAGCGATGTCGCAGGTACGCCAATGTGCTCCCCTCTCTTCAGGTCGCGAACGGAGGTTAGTGTGCCCCAACCCGATTCACCCTCGGATGACGACCGCTCAAAGATAAGTGCGCCCGTCTCTTTCCAGATCGCGCAGCGAAAGGTCCGGACCCAGGGCTGGAGCGCGACATTCCGGGTTAGCCTCTCATGCAAGAAAGGATCGGGTTCAAAGGAAAATACCTTTCCCTGGGAACCCACACGCTGGGCGGCAATCACCGTGACATACCCGATGTGCGCTCCCACATCCACGAAATTGTCTCCGTCCGCCAGAAGACCTTGCAGGCACTTGCACACGTGCGGTTCGTAGCACCCCGCCCACATTTGCCTCTGCACGCGATCGTGCAGGTCAACTTCAAATTGTGTTTCGGGTGACATTCGGAACGAAGTGTGTGCACCCATGAGAGTGCTCCTCATTCTACCCAGCAGATCCGCCAAGGGGAGCTTGCCGGGGAAAGGGGGTAGGGCGGAAAACAGGTTGTAGAGATTTTGCATCCGCCGGCCCGTCAGATTTCAGATTCCCCATCCAGGATGGGCGCCGCCGGAGTGGGTTCGCCGAGGATTCTCCGCATTCTGCGCAAGCCCTTGGCCGCGTACCAGTTCTTGACACGGTAGAATTGTCGGGGCGGCATCAGCAGCGTGCTGAGAAGCACCAGCGATTTGAAGGCGCGGTAGGCGAGCGAGGTTCTTCGGTACGCAGTGCTATACGCTGCACGCTCCACCCTGAAGGTGTCCAGCGGTTTTCCTTCGCCCAGCATAAGGTGCAGGCGCTCGCCCTCCACCCAAACCGGCTTGATGATCGTGTCGATGACGTCGCGTGGCACACCCAGGAGTGCCAGTCGCGGAGGTAATTCCCGCGCCAGGCACCTCAAGACATTTCTCTTCCGCCGCACCTTGGTTACGTTTCCGGCCCGAAACTGAAAGAGGTTGTTGTCGTGGAGACGGTAATAAGTGAGTGGGCGTTCGAGGACCAACGCCCCGCCCATCGCCACCGCCAGCGTGAACATGAATTCATCCGCCTCGACCATCAACTCTTCCGGGATGGGCAGTACTTGGCTCAATACCGCCTTGCGGATCCCCACCCGGCTGGTACCCAGGAAGCATCTCAGTTGGGTGAATAATAAGGCTTCCTTAGGGTTCGACAGCCGCAAGCGGTATTCCCCCAGCGGGCGAATCGGCAGGGTACGACCGCTCTCAACATCCGCTTCAAAGAAGCTGTGCCCTACCGCCCCGACCTCCGGGTTATTCGCGAAGGCGTCGAGCATGCATCTTAGCTTGTCTTTCGCCCACCAGTCATCCCCATCCAGAAAAGCCACTATCCCGCCATGCGCCTCAGGAATCCCCACGTTAAACGCTGATGCCTGCCCGCCGTTTTCTTTGCGCAAGTAGCGGACCCGGGGACGGAACTTGCGAATGATACTGGGAGTGCTATCCGTGGATCCGTCATCCACCACGATCACTTCCATCTCTGCGGGGGGCACGTCCTGCTCGAGCACACTGACGATAGCCTGCTCGATAAACTTTTCGTGGTTGTAGGTGTCGATCAAAACGCTGACAGAGGGTATCGCCATCTTTCGGGGGACCGCCTCAACGGGCTGAATTAGACCAAACTCTTTTGGCGACAGTCTTAAGGGGGGTGATGAACTTGCGCTGGAACCTGAATCGCGCACGCCGCCATAGCCTAAGCCAAGCCCCGAGTGGAACGCGACGGTAATAAATCCTTTCAAAATGCAAAAGGATCTCCGGTCTGGGCATTTCTTCGAGCGATTTGCCCCAGCGTAGCCCGGCCCAGTGAATCAACTGCTGGTGCCGGCCTTCCGGGGTGAAATCCTTCACTTGAATATGACCCGCACGGACGGCTTCTCCCGGCCACACCATAAAAGGCTCGCGCCGTAGGGTCAAGGCGCCCTGCTGGACTTTGCGCAGAACCATGTAATTGGTCAGCCCTTGGTCGCCCTTCTTGAATACCTCCGGGTGCAGGACCGTCCGTGTCTGCCAATCCAAGAGGCCGTCAAAATCCTGTTTGGTAAGATGCCCCGTGGTGGCGACGATTTGGCCACCATTAAAGCCATAACCGGGGAAATCAAACTTCGGGTCAAGTTGGCGGAGTCGATCCAGCGCAAAAAACTGTTCTTCAACTCCGGTGGCATCGAAGTCTTCCCGATCGACCACCAGGTCTTCATCGAAACTTTCCAGCCGCTCGATGACCCGTCCGGCAAAGACAATGTCGGAATCGATGAGCAAGAACCGCCGCGCCGGCAATTCGGTCATCACCTCGAGTTTGCCAAAACCCCAGCCCAGGTTTTTTTGCCGCTGGGGATAGACTTGCACGTGCCAATGTTTCTCGAGTTCACTTGTATCGAAATCACCATAATGCCGATCTTTTAAGAGCCAGATGGGAAGGTCGGGATACCAGAACCGGATGCTGGCCACACTGAGCCGCGTCATTTGCACATCGAAGGGGTAACAGGAAATGACCACGCCTTCGATTTTCATCCCGTCATCCCGCCAGGGGTTCCTGCCTTGTGGGGACGCATCCAGTACCAAGCCATTTGGGCGGGACGGAACTCCGACACTCCCAGATCTAATGCACTTGGAATCATTTTCGTGTAGAGGGTTCGGTAGGGGAATTCGCTCCGATCGCGTTTCTCTTGCCGGATCTGGGTAATACGGTGAGTTAACCGGATCTCTCGCAGTAGAGCAGCAGGTCGCGGTAGGGCATGTAGAACAAGCAGAGGAAATCGACCCAAAGAAATTCGTAGTTGTGGGAGCGCCAGTCTTGCGCGACGTGCTCGCAGAACATGGTTCGGAAATGGGCGCGATAAAAGGTGGCCAAAATCGACCGGAGGCGAATGCGCTTGAAATAGGCCTGGACCCCATATCTCCACCACCGCCATCTCGTGTCCAGGACCGAACGCACGGTGTCCTGCTTGATGTGCTTCACCAGGGCCGCCGGATCGTATACCAGCTTGTGGCCCTTCTTGATCAACTTCCTGGACATGTCGGTGTCTTCGCCACAACCGGCGATCCAGGTGACCTCATCGTACGCGCCCACTTCCTCCATCCTCGATTTGCGATGCAGGCCATTCGCGCCGAACAAAAAGGGCGGATTCACAACCAGTGAATCGCCCCAATTCTCGGGCAAATGCACTTGGCGCCAACGATCTGCCAGGGAGGTCAGGACGGTCTCCTCGAGTCTGCCCCCTGCCCCGGCCACCTTCGGATCGTCCAAATGGAGCAGCAACTTCTCGAGCCACTCAGGCTCGGCCACGCAATCCGCGTCCAGGGACGCCACCAGTTCATTGCGGGCGCTGCGGAACCCGGTGTTGCGGGCGGCGGCAAGGCCACAATTCCGGTCATGACTCACGATCCGAACCGGATAGCGCGCGGCAATCTCCCGCGTATGATCGCGCGACCCATCGTCAATGACCAGGATCTCATCAAACGGATGGGTTTGGCGCAGCGCCCCCTCCAGCGTGCGCGCCAGGTACCTTTCGGCGTTGTAGCAGGGGATGTAGAGGGAAACTTTATTTTGAATTTTGAATCTTGAATTTTGAATCGAAGCCCCGCCGCTCATTCCGATTTAAACAGGCGCATCAGATTCTCTTTGCGCAAGCCGAGACGGCGCCGGACCGGGCCGGTCGCCACCAGCACGCGATTCCGCAAGCGTGTGCGCTCGCGCTCGAACTGCAATCCCCAGTGGCGATAGGTGCGCCTCACACCTCCTGCGTCAAGCACGTGCGAAGCGTCCGCAATCGTGTTGAGATGGCGCCAACTGCCCGCCAAGGCGCGGTTGCGCCTGAACTCGGGGCCCTCGCGGGCGCCTCGAGCGCCTTCGGGGTGGTAGGAGTAATCGTGGTTCTGGTGTACGGCCATCACCACTGGGGAGGCGTCAACAACGGGAACCTGCTTGTGCCGCATCCACCAAACCAGCCAGTGATCCCAGCATGGCCGTCCCACCGCAAACGCCGGAAGCCCTGCACATTGCCCGCGCTTGAAAACAAAGTAATCGATCCAGTCGGGGCCGCGTTGTTTGCCCTGGCGGGAGACTTTCTCGAGCAGTTGGCGTTCCCATTCCGGCTTGTCGAAACCAAGCGGCTCGGTGATGTCCATGTCCCAGCGCTGCCCGACCATCATGAACCCATCGCGCCACGCCTTGAGGCGCTCGAAGGCGCGAGTGAAGTCACTCATTAAGATGATGTCGCAGTTGGCGTAGCACAGCCAATCGTTGCGCGCGATGGATTGCGCCCGATTGAAGGCATGGTTGAGCAAGGGCGTGCCGAATTCGTTGCACTCAATCTGCGGTTCATGTCGCAACCCCAACTCTCGGCAAACCTCGCCAGTCCCCTCCTCTTCGCCGAACACGACTACTTCAACGTTCGGGGCCAGCAGAGTCCAGCTCTTCAGCGCATTCCGCTGGGTGACGGCAATATGCCCCCTAAAGGGTTTGGGGATTGTGAAGAAGGTTAACACTCATGAACTCTTGGCGGTGCAAGCGTTGTATCAGGCGTGAGTTGCGCCTTTGTTCAAAAGACCCAGGCGGCCGGCAATTCGCTTAATGGGGCGGCCGGCGATGATGGGGCGAATCGCCAAGGCTCGCGCCGCGCAGTTTATCCCCTGGAGGGGCCGCCGTTGCTCGAAATAGATGCGGGCGGCAACCAGCCAGGTATTAGCCAAAATGGACTTATTAATATGGTTCCACGACTGCGACTCCAGGGCCTCGCGTATGACCCGCAGGGCGCCGGCCTTGTCGGACGCCTGAAGCATCACGTCGATCCAGTACTGATAGACCCCCAGCAGTGACCTTTCGAAAACTTCGTCGCTCACCCCCAGACTTCTGACCAGTTCGCGGCTTACCGGCTCTTCTTGACAGATGGGGTCAGTTCCTCCGGCGCGACGAATGGCCGAGGCAGACCAGGCAACCAGGCGGGAGATCACCTGTTGCCGGGCGCTGGTGAAAGAAAGCGATTGGGCGCGCCTGCGGACCTTGACGAGGGGCTCCGGCAGATTCGCGAGTTGCCAACGTTCGGCCATGCGGAGCCACAAATCGTAATCCTCCGCGGGCGCGAACGCCCTCCGGTAACCGTTGACGGTGCGAAACGCCTCCGTCCGAAAGACCAGGGTGACGTGACAGAACGGAATATCCCGTAATGCGAACAGCCGCTCTTGGATCTCCTGGTTGTTGGTCGGAAGCGGCCACGCCGAGAGATTCCTTCCCATTTCATCAATGTTGATGATCGAACTTCCCACCAGGGCGACCTGCGGGTTCCGTTCGAGATAATCGACCTGCCGCTCAAAGCGCTCGGGCAAGGCGACATCGTCGGCGTCAATCCGCGCGATGTAGCGGCCTCGGGCAAGCCCGCACCCGATATTGAGCGAGGGGACCTGCCCTTGGTTCGGGTGATGGTGAAGAACCATTCGATTATCGGCCTTCTGGTAGCGCGCCAGGATGTCCGCTGTCCCATCGCTCGACCCGTCGTCAATGATGATGAATTCGAAGTCGCGGAAAGTTTGATTCAAAATGCTCTCGATGGCTTCCGCGACGAAACGCTCGCCATTGAAAACGCTCATGACTACGGAAACGGTTGGGGTGGTCATCGGAAAGAGGAACGAGCAAGTAGCGCGGACCTGCGGTTTAGGTCCGCGGCTTTTCGGGCCTGTGCCCCGCGGGGTGAAGGCGTAGATTATCGCGGTGTGGGGTCGACGCCTGTCAATTCGGTACCACCGATCGGGCACGGTAACGATCGCGCATTCCCGGCCATTGATGGGCGCACGCGGATTTGAAGAAAATGAAAGGCTCGATTCCGGATGAAAAGCCGCGGACCTAAACCGCAGGTCCGCGCTACCTTGCTCGAACGAAGAGTAATAGCAAGGCCTTGATGACCCGGGGGGAAGAACTGCACCGCAGTCCAGCCAAAATGTAACGGCTGGCGGCCTTGAATTCAGACTTGACGAAGCTGTCCCAGGCAAAGTTGATGGCCTGAAGGGATGTCACTTCCCTCGCGGTTCGGGAGATCGCATCAGCGCGAGCAGGCGGCAACAGGGAATGACTGATCTCAATGCAGCGCCTCGTATCCTCAACGGTCTTCCCCGATCTCGTCAAATGCGCCGTTTCTGAATCGGGATGGAGACGACAGGCTGCCAACGCCGCGGGTTCATACCAGATCGGGTAGTTCGCCGCGATTCTGATCCACATTTGCCAGTCCGGAGTGTACGCAAGTTCCGCCAGGTAGCCACCTAACTCCTCGTAGGCACTTCGCCGGACGACGATCGTGGGAGTTACAATCCTTTGGGAAACGCCGATCTTTTCGATATAGTCCGCAAGGATGCCCGGCGTGGTTCTTTCCAACTCACCGTCGCAAAGCCGTTGGTCCTCAGCATCAACGAAGAGAGCCCGGCAAAACGCGGCGCCCACATCGCTTCGGCCCGCCAGCGCGGTTTTCAGTCGTGCATAGAAACCCGGAAGCACGAAGTCGTCGGTGTGCAGAATATGTACCCACTGTCCCACCGACCTTTCCACGCAGGCATTGAAATTGGGGACTAACCCCAGGTTGCGAGGGTGGCGAACAAAACTCACACGGTCTCCAGCTATGCGCCGCACGAGAGACTCAGGGTCGTCAACAGTGGAAGCGTCATCAACCACCTCGATCTGCATCTCCTCCGCCCCGGGGTCCTGCAACAGCACACTTCTCAGCGTTTTTTCGAGGTATTTCGTCCGGTTGTAGGTCGGGATCATCACGGACCAGAAGGGCCGCCGGACGGTCTGGGGTGGAGGTCCGATTCTGGGGGGTATGGGCGCTAAAGTCGGGTGCATCGAGCGGTTGGCCAGTTTAATGCCAATAGGTTAACCCTGCCATGCGGGTAGATTAGCTTTTCTGAAAAACAAATCCATGATTTTCGAAATTCGGCAGGGAACCAAATCGACCATAGTTTTTGTAGAACTGCATTTTGTATCCTAGATCTTCCATAGTGCGTAACAAATCGCGATCGGTGATACCCCATTGCCACACATTGTGAATATCCCGCCAAATCCGCTTATGTTGAGGATGAATCTCATACATCTTTTCAAACAGAGCTTTGTAGGTGGGATGTTCTTCATGCGGGACGTTCCGGAGATACTCCTCGTGCCCGAGATCGAGCAGTCGGACGGTATTTTCGGAACCTGTCCATTGTTCGTTATAGACAATAAAATAGTTCGTACGTTTCGAGTAGCTTTCAAGAATCTCATTCCAGTCGGGCTTCACCTGGTGCAAAAGGACATCAAACAGGAAAGTCGCATCCACCCTGCCAATTTGTTCAGCAACCGATTCGTCTCCAAAATTGCCCTGAATGAGGCTTAGACTTTCTATAGATCGCCCTTGTTTGATCGAGACCTCGGTAAAATCCGTGTCCACGAGAAAGGCCTGCTTTGCCCCGTGTTCGCGAAGAGTATAGAACGTATAGGCGCCATCAACATTCCATATCCCGCCGAGATCGGCAAAAGAAACGGGGGATGGGTGGCATCGACGGAAGGTGTAATCGATTAACTCCTTCTTGTCGAGATTGAAATTCAATGGAAGGGCTATTTCGGATTCGCGCGGCTTGGTTGGAGCGCGGCTAAACAACTTCATACTCTATTCTTAATCTCCATGATCGCTTCGTGCTTGCTCGAGTCTGCCCAACATCGTTGATAGGCACCCTTTAAGATCCCGGGCGTTTTGCCAGTGTGCGCCTGCCAGTGAGAGGGTCAGTGGGTTCCAATGGCATCCATACGATTCCCCGCTCCGAATGCCGTCCGAATCCGGATCAGAAGACGCTTCAAGGGACGTCCGGCCATGATAGGCCGCACCGCCAGTGCGCGCCCGGTTGCCGCCAGGCTCTGGAGGTATTGGTCTTGTCTCCAATAAAGCCCTGCGGCGCGGAGCCAGGTATCGGCGATCAACCTCGACCTCTTTTCAATATGTTCCCAACGCGAAGAGCGCAGCATCTCCAGCGCCAAGGCGAGAGCAGCAGCTTCCTGGCCTACGCGACACATCAGGTCAATCTCCTCCAGGTAAAACGCCGCCAGCGCGCTTTGCAACACGGCCTCGCTCACCCCCAAGCTGGCCAGTGTCACGGGGGTGATTTCCTTGACCGTATCCAGCCGGTCCTGGTATCCGTTGCCACCGGACCATACCAAGGCCTGGGAGGCCAGCACCGAGATGACCAGCCGACGCGCATGGCGGCAGGTTGCCTGCTCCGGATGAATCCGGTACTTCAGAACTACTTCCCCGAGGTTGGCGAGTTGCCCGCGCTCAGCGATTCTCAACCACAGGTCGTAGTCTTCGGCCGAGAAGGCCGGTCGGTATCCACCCAATGAGACGAAGACTTCCCTTCGCAGCAGGACGGTAGGATGAACTATAGGGCTTTTGCAGGAGAAGCGGGAGAGGGTTGCCTTGATTTCATGAACCGTCTCAGGATAGCGCGTGGTTGCCAGGGATTTCCCCATCGCATCGATAAACTCTACCGCACCCCCAACAACATCAATTTCCGCATGACACTCCATGAACTCGACTTGCCGCATCAGGCGGTCGCGGATGGCGATATCGTCGGCGTCCATGCGGGCGATATATTTGCCCTGTGCCAGCCCGCACCCGCGGTTGAGCGACTCGCCCACCCCCCGATTCTCCTGGTGGTAGACCCGCACGCGGGGATCGCTCATCCGAAAGGATTCAAGTATGGTCGCGGTGCGGTCGGTCGAGCCATCGTTGATGATAATGAACTCAAAGTCGCGAAAGGTCTGGTTCAGAATGCTCTCGACGGCCTCCGACAGGTAACGCTCGCCGTTAAGAACGCTCATTACAACCGAAACGGTGGGGATGGTCACTGGCATGGCGGGGATTGCACTACGTCTTGACCTTCTGGGGCACGCGAAATCGGCACCAAAGCGCCTGGGGCCCGTTGTGCGTAAGTAACTCCGCCGGCGGCTCCTCGAAGAAGTACTTGTACGGGCCGAAATGACCCGGATCGTTCAGCTTTGGCCGGATTTTGTAAAACTGTCGTTCCCAGGAAGCGAAAAGATGTTTTTCCAGGTATTCCGCACTGAGCGTCCATGGTTCGGTAGGGGTCGGCGGTTCGTTCAGGTTTAATGATCCGATAAAGTAACCGCCGGGCTTGAGAATGCGGCGAATTTCCTTGCACGCCTCGTCGAGTTGGTCCACGTGATCGAGAGAGTTCATTGAAAATACGACGTCCACGTAATGACTCGGCAATGGGATCTGCTCCGCCCGGGCTTGGAGGTAAACCATTTTATGCCGCTGGATGCCGAAGCGCACGTAGCTCTCTGCCAGCGGATCGAGTCCGATCGCGGCCGCAGCGTTGGTGAGCCATGTCAGGCTTCCCTTGGGACCACATCCAATATCAAGGCAGATTTTCCCTCCGAACAATGAGGCGTCTTCGAGGTTGCCCATCGCCAACATGAACCGCCGGTAATATTCGGTATCGGGTTCTATGCCGTGCTCATGTGTCCATCTCTGCCAAAAGCCGAGTTCGCTGGCGAGCTTGAGGTTGACATCCGGGAGACGGCGCTTACGCCTGCTCAGAGCAAAACGGAAGATTTGGAGGGCACGGACCCACCTTCGAATCCGCCAGGGTTCGGCGACGATCAGTTGGAGGCCGGCTACGAATGCTCTGCCCCAGTTAGCCTGTTCAGCCCAGGATTCGCCAATCTCCTCGCGCGTCTCGGCGAAGATTCGCCACTTCCTCTTCCAAGGGGAGGCATGGCTCATTCGCACCCGCGCCGCTAAGGCCTTTTGTCGGGGGCCTAATTTGAACGTCAGACTCTGATGATGGATGGCCCAGGTGTACGGGTGGACGTTGGGGAGCCGGGCCAACTTGAACCGCTTTTGGATTCGAAGCCAGTAATCGTAGTCTTCTACATATTGCCAGGCAGGGTTATAGTCGCCAATCACCTCGTAGACTTTCCGCCGGTACATGAAACAAGCCTGGACACAGTTAAGGTTGAAAATGGACTCGGGGCCGGGAGGGTCCACTATCTGCAAAAGATTCCCCTGAGCATCAACAATGTCGTACCCGCAGTACATCAATCCCACGTCAGGATTATTTTCGAGAAATCCTGCCATGATCTCGATTGCATCCTGATGGAACCGGTTGTCATCACTGATCCAGGTGAGCAAGTCACCCTTGCTGGCCCGAAAACCCGCGTTGAGCGCCGCAGGCAACTTTTGGTTTTGCTGACGAAGATAGCGAACCCGCGGGTCTTCCCTTTGGAATGAGGCAACAACTTCCGCGGTGTTATCCGTCGAGCCGTCGTCTACGACGATCACTTCCAGGTTGCGATACGTCTGTTGGAGACAGGACCGTAAGGCTCCCGGCAGCCGCGAGGCACGGTTGTAAGTCGGCAGGACAATGGTCACCATTGCGAGCGAGGGGGCAGGTATCGCCGCGACATCGGGATCACTCAGGGTCTTCATGCTCTCCACGTTGTAGATCGATAACCCAATCGGCGACCGGGCTTTGCCGTCACATCGACCTTTCTCGCAGCCACAGTTCGAGCGATTTCGTAGCAGCGCGGCCCCAGATGGTAGCGCGGACCTGCGGTTTAGGTCCGCGGCTTTTCGGGCCTGTGCCCCGCGGGGTGAAGGCGTAGATTATCGCGGTGTGGGGTCGACGCCTGTCAATTGGGTACGACCGATTGGGCACGGTAACGATCGCGCATTCCCGGCCATTGATGGGCGCGCGCGGATTTGAAGAAAATCAATGGCTCGATTCCGGATGAAAAGCCGCGGACCTACACCGCAGGTCCGCGCTACCTTGCTGATGGGCGCGCGCGGATTTGAAGAAAATCAATGGCCCGATTCCGGATGAAAAGCCGCGGACCTAAACCGCAGGTCCGCGCTACCTTGCTGATGGGCGCACGCGGATTTGAAGAAAATCAATGGCTCGATTCCGGATGAAAAGCCGCGGACCTAAACCGCAGGTCCGCGCTACCTTGCTGATGGGCGCACGCGGATTTGAAGAAAATCAATGGCCCGATTCCGGATATAAAGCCGCGGACCTAAACCGCAGGTCCGCGCTACCTTGCTACCCTGCCATGGCGTATACCATTCCCAATTGACGAGAGACGGGACCGGGGGAAAAGGTCGCGAAACCGGACGCCTGTAGCATTGCCTCCAGCTCCTGGGGGCCGCGATCGTGCCATTCGATCATCAAGGCGCTCAATTCTCGCAAAAGCCGCTTTTCGTGCAGGCAACGGATGATTTCATATTCCGAGCCTTCACAGTCGATCTTGGCTACAAGGGGACTGCCTGGATAGTCTGACCTGATCGACTGAAGCACTTCGTCCGCCGCGAGTAGTTGCACATGCTCGACCCGTCGGGTTTCGCCGGAAAGATGTACTTTGTTGTCGAGCCTTTCGCAGATTCCATTCACTCCGGCGCTGCCTTTCCACTCGGGATCGAACTCCGTGTCCTTCGCACCAACTCGTGCTGCAATCCCGAAATTTCGGAGCTTGATTTTGGGCTCCAATTCAGGATTCAGAGCCAAATTACACTGAGCCGCCGCAAACGTCGGTTTGAAGGGTTCAAATCCGACGACGGCCCGTACCTGCTTCCGCGATGCAAAGTACAGGCTTGCGAAGCCCGCATTCATGCCAATGTCCCACACGACGACATCTTCTTGCGGGACGTTGAAATTGTATACGCCGTCCGACAGAATCTCGCGCAGGATGAAGAACTCTTCGCCCGAGGTGACGCGAAACCTGAGCTTGCCAAGACTCGCGATGACCCCTTGGTGATTATTGGAAAACTTTACGCCCGGAAAACGGGCCAACACCCAAGCATCCCCGAGACCTGAAAGCAAGGACGGAGTTTCCCGGGGAATGATGATGCCCAGGTTGTCCACTTTAAGCCCCCGCGGGGTTGCCGACATGCCCCGAGGAAGCATCCCCAGCCTCGCCAGGAGCCTCCCGTATTCCCAATCGCGCAGAATCAAGGCGTTGCGCGAAGTGCTCAACGCAGCGCGCAGCCAAGGGCGAAAGGCCATCAGACACCCTCCTCGGGAAGGCTGTATTCAGTCACGGCTCGCTCGGAGACGATACTCGCGTCGCTCCACGGCAGCGCTATCCGAACAAGCCCCGGCCAAGCTCCCTTGTAATCACCACGAACGGCCGCGGGGTGATTGCTCTCGACAGCATCGAAAGCGAGAGTGTCGGGCAGCACGATGCTTCGAACGTCCGGATCGTAGAAAACCAATTGGACAAGAACACTCGTCGGACCCTCGGCGAGCAAGTGCGCCGGGAGCTGCACGGATTTGGAATAGCGCCCGGGAGAAAGGAGATTGGGCCTCCAATCGCAGCTTCCGAAGAGGCATACACCGTGCTGGTTGTAGAGGTTGATTCCGCTAATCAAGTTTCGCAATTCCCGAAGCGCCTGGAACTCGATCTCCACCTGGAACGGTTTATTTATGTCGATCACGGCCGTGCATTCGCCCCCTTGGGCCAGCCGAGCTCGGATCAGCCGGACCCGGTCATCCCCGGGAGCACGGTTCACATTCGGCCAGTGGCGGTCAGAACACCGCTCGCTGCCTTCAAGCAGGTAGGCAGCCATCGCTTGTTCTGGGAGGCCCACGAATCGCACTTGCCCGTTGCGCAGCCATATCGCGCCGTCACACAATTGAGAAACCGCCGCCATGTTGTGGGAGACGAAAACAACCGTGCGTCCGCCACGGCTCACTTCCCCGATCTTTCCCAGGCATTTCTTCTGGAATCCGGCATCCCCCACGGCCAGCACCTCATCGACCAGCAAGATTTCTGTTTCCAGGTGCGCCGCCACGGCGAACGCGAGCCGGAGGTACATGCCGCTGGAGTAGTGCTTGACGGGCGTGTCGATGAACTTCTCGATTTCGGCGAAGGCCACGATTTCGTCGAACTTGCGCGCCACTTCTTTCTTGCTCATGCCCAGGATGGCGCCGTTGAGATAGGTGTTCTCCCGCCCGGTGAGTTCGGCGTGAAAGCCCGTGCCGACTTCCAGCAGGCTGCCCATGCGGCCTTGGACATCCGCATAACCCGAGGTGGGCTTGGTGACGCGGGCGAGGATCTTGAGCAGGGTGCTCTTGCCGGCGCCGTTGCGCCCAATGATGCCCACCACTTCGCCCCGGCGAATCTCAAACGAGACATCCTTGAGCGCCCAGATGTGGGTGGCGTCACCGTTCCCCGATTGCGGCTTGCGGGCCCGAAAGAGGCGAGCCGGGGCCCGCGCGGCGCTGGCGATCACATCGCGCAGGGTAAGGTTGTTTTGGCGCTCGCCGATCGTGTAGCGCTTGCTCAGATTTTCAGCGCGAATGGCGATTTCGGACATTTTGAAGGAAGAGAGGAGGGCTTAGGGTTAGTCAGAAGCCAGATTTTCGGCACGAATGAGGATTTGGGACATTTTGACGTTGGGGATTAGGGATCAGGAAGTAAGGAAAAGGGTTAGGTTTGGCGCAGCCGACAATTTGTCAGAAGCCGCGATTCAGGATTTCGTCCTCTGTAATAGGGATTCGTGGTTTGTCAACAATGAACTGTCGGCCCTCGAGTTTATTTTGATTATCAATTCAAAATCCACCCTTCATACTACGTCGGCAATCGTTCCTGTCATCCTATGGAAGAAGAACATCCCACCGACGACTAAAAGAAGCACGACTCCCGATGAGACGGCCAGCAGCAACGTTGGGGGTTGTCCGTGTCCGGTCAAACTCCAGCGAAACCCTTCGATGACGCCCGCCATGGGATTCAGGCCATACAGCCAGCGCCACCGCTCCGGGACGAGACTGCTCGGATAGGCCACGGGAGAAGCGAACATCCAAAACTGCACAAGGAAAGGGACCACGTAACGGACGTCCCGGTAAATTGCATCCAGAGTGGAGAGCCACAGGCCCACCGCCAGGGCGGTCAAGACCGCCAGCAGCAGAAAAAGGGGAAACAGAAACAGGGCCGGGCCGGGCCGGGTTCGGTACCAGACCATGATACCCACAAAAACCAGGAAGCTGATGGCGAAGTCCACCAACCCTGACGCCACGGCCGCCAAGGGGAGCACCAAACGAGGAAAATAGACTTTGGTAATAACGTGCTGTTGGTCCACCACGACGCCGGCGGCGCGCTGTAGAGAACTGGCAAAGTAAGTCCAGGGCAGCAACGCGCTGTAGTAAAAGATGGGATAAGGCAGACCGTGCGAATCCATCTTGGCCAATTTTCCGAAAAAAAGGCTGAACACGACCATGGTCATGAAGGGTTGAATCACCACCCAGGCCGCCCCCATAGCGGTCTGCTTATAGCGAACTTTAATGTCGCGCCAGACAAAGAAATAGAGCAGCTCGCGCGCCGCCCAAAGCTCCTTAAAGTCGATGTCAAGCCACCCGTGCGGTGGAGCGATGTGCAGGATGGGGAGTTCGATCGGCATGGAAGATTCGTTGGTCATGGGGCCTTCGGGGCCTCTCGGTGTTGTTTCAGTTGCTGGACGTCTTCCTGCTCAATTTCTTGCATGAGAGCCCCCCGTCTCAGGGCGTAAGTCTTGAGGTCAATCAGCACTTGGCTGGGCACCTCAGTGAACTGATTGTGAACCATCTGCTTCCAGGAAATTGGGCCGCGCGCGGGCACAAGGTGTGTTCCCCACTGGAAAATAAAACCGAGGTTCCAGAGGATAAAGAGACCGCTCACCGGGCCGGCAATCGCGAGCGCCCGTCCCCCTCCCCGAACCCACTTGGCGAACTCGCTGAAAAGGGCGGCCAACCCCAGCACAAATAAGGGCGTGAAAGAAATGAAAAACCGATTCCCAAAGGAAGATATTCCGTCCCAGCAGGAATCGATGGCAATAAGGTAATAGAAAGCTAACAGCGCGCCAATGGAGTATGCTGCCAACTCGCGGTCACGTTTATAAAAGAGAAAGAGTCCCACTAGGGCGGGAATCAGAATCGGGGTCCACACCAGCAAGCCATGATCGGATGAGAAAAGGACGCTGGCCAAGTGTGGAGAGGCCCAATGCCAGGGGTTTACGTCCGCATATCCAAAATCCAATGGATGTCCGTAAATGATCTGCCGCGTAATCAAGGTAGGTGAAAAGGCAGCCAGCGTCGCAAGGCAATAAACCAGATTGCCACCGAAGAGCCTGCCGACGGCCGTTCCATCATGTCCCGCCTCGCGCCAGGCGCGCCAGTAACCTCTCATGGACTCGAGGAACGGCACCAGCAGCACGGCAATGTTGGCGTAATAGACGTCGAGCACCAAGCCGGAAATCAAACCCAAAATTGCCCATTGTCCCAGGGTGCGTTCTCGCCTCGTCCGATGCCAATACCACAAGAAAAGCGCCACAACGAAAACCGATTGGGCGTGCGACCAGGAGGGATTAAAGTACATGTAAACGGGCAGAGAACTTGCAAACCAGATGCCCAGGGTCGCGAGCAACGCCCAGCGCTCCTCGGTGTAGTGGCAAGCCAGGTGAAATGAAATCAATAACCCCAAGAACCCATAAAGGGCCGTGGCGAGCGCCATCGCGATGATGTAAGGCCGGGAAAATCCGTTGGCCTTAACGTTCATCCCGAACGCCTGGAGCGTCACCATGGCGTAATGGACGGGCACGATAAAAGGCGCCCAAAGCATGGAAGCCCCGACGGCAAAATGATTGTCGAGATGGCCCGTCCGCGTGTACTGCGTAGGGTCAATGGTCCCATCCGGCCGAACCCTGTCCATGAGGAAACTCTCGTTCGCGGCCCGCCAGTCGTTCTCGAAGGCAAGCCTATGCTCGAGCAACAACGAACGGATGTAAGCATAGTAGCCGACCCCGTCACCGCGCACCCAAGGGTTCACCAGAGGCAGCGTCAGCAGGAAGAGAATGGCCAGGATCTTCGTCGCCTTCGATTTTCCCCTCGGTTTGTCTGCGGTCATTGCCAGGACCCCGATGAAGGGGATCCACAGAAGCCAACTACTCCCGCGGCTCGGCCACTCGCGCGGGCACTCTTCAAGATAAGGCTGCGGCTTTGACAATACACCTGGTTCATGCGGGGGCGGGTTGGAGCACCGCGGTTCTCACCGCCATGTGGGTCGCAACCTTGTCAATGATCACGGGGAGGGGCGTGGAGGGACGGAAATCCGTAAGCCGCATGAGCTTTTCCAGGGACGGGATTCGCCGCGCCATATCTTCGAAGCCCGGCTCGTAAGCTTCGTCGTAAGGGACGTAGTGAATCGTCGAGGCACTCTGGGTCCTTTCCTTGACCAGCAGGGCCAAATCCTCGATGGTAATCTCCACGTCGTTCCCGATATTGACCACTTCCCCCACCGCGCGGTCCGTGTCCATCAGCTTCAAAATCGCCTCGACGACGTCGCCGACGTAACCAAAACAGCGGCTCTGCTTGCCGGTCCCAAACACCGTCAAGGGTTGGCCGGTCAAGGCCTGGATCACGAAAGTCGGTAGCACCATCCCGTAGAGGCCGGTCTGGCGAGGGCCGACCGTGTTGAAGAGCCTGCCTATCACCACCGGTAACTTCTTCTCTTTCCAGTAGGCTAAGGCGAGAAATTCATCGAGGGCCTTGGAAGCAGCATAGGACCAGCGCGACTTCACGGTGGGGCCCAGAGTCAAATCGTCATCCTCGGAGAACGGCACTTTGTGGTTCTTGCCATAGACCTCGGAGGTGGAGGCAATGAAAACCAGTTTCCGCTTCTTGGCGGCGGCCTCCAAGACCACCTCCGTCCCCTTGACATTCGTTTCAATGGTTCGCACCGGGCTTTCGATAATCCGTCGAACCCCCACCGCGGCGGCCAGGTGATAAACGACATCCGACTCGTCAATCACCTCCGCCAGGAGGTGACGGTTCATGACGCTGTCAAAGAAGCATTGCAGGGCTCCGTGGGCGCGCAAATGCCGGAGGTTATCCACGGACCCGGTGCTCAGGTCGTCCAGGATAATGACGCGGTCCCCCCGCGCCAGGAGGGCCTCCGCCAGGTGCGACCCGATGAATCCCGCCCCACCTGTAATCAATGAAACCATAAGTCCTTTCTTCTTGCGGACGATAAGCACGCGCCCTTGTCATGGCCCAGCTTGGCGGCGAAGCGCCCTTCGCTTCCCCGCAGTCGCGGCCTGACCCGCCCACGGCTAACCGGAGGAGCGGTCGCCGCCTCCCGCGTAATACGACTTATACTTGTAGGAATAGTATCCGTGATAATATCTATATCCATAATATCCGTCTCGCCTAGCATCCACCTTGTTCAGGACCGTCCCGATGATCCTGCCCCCCGCGTGTTCAATGATCCGGCAAGCCCGGCTCAGGGCGGCACGGGTGGTCCTTTCGCACTCCACGATCATAATGACGCCATCCGCCATGCTGGAGAGGATGGTTGCGTCAGTGATCGGCAATACCGGGGGCGAGTCGAAAATGATGTGATCAAAATCTTTCCGCACTCGCTTGAGCAGCGATTCCATCCTAACCGAGCACAAGAGTTCGGCCGGATTGGGGGGAATGGGGCCGCAGGGCAGCAGGGAAAGGCCGTCTACCCGTTCGATTTTGATCAACAGGTGCGGGCTATACTCATAAGCCCCGGTGAGAATTCCCGAAAGGCCCTCGGTGCGCGACATCTTCAAGGCCTTTGCGATCCCGGGACGCCGCATGTCGGAATCGATCAGGAGCACGCGACTGCCTTTCTGGGCCATGGTGCAAGCGAGATTCAGCGCGGTCACCGTCTTCCCTTCGTCAGGTTGAGAACTGGTAACCAACAGTACCTGGGGCGGCCGGTCGCCGGTGGAGAGAAGGACGGAAGTGCGAAGCGCCCGATACGCTTCGGAGACGGGAGAGCCCGGTTTCTTAACCACCGTCAAAGTGGGGGGGATTGCCGAATCACGACTGGTGGGGGCTATGCGCTGGGGGCGGAGTGAGCCTTCACGGCCCAGCGTGGCGCGGATTTGAGCGATGGGGACAATGGCCAGGGTGGGAAGATCCGTAAGCTTTTCGACCTCTTGCGCGCTCTTGATGGAATTGTCAAGCGCCTCCCGGGTTAAGGCTAAGGCCACGCCCAACCCCAAGCCACCCGCCAGGGCAAACATGATGTTACGCATCTTATCCGGCCGGATGGGAGCGGTCGGAGGTACTGCCTTGTCGATGACGTGGATGTTTGTCGCCTGGAGCGTGGCGGAAACATTGGCGTCCTTGAGGTGCGCGAGCAAGCTATCGTAAAGCTGTTGATTGGACTCGAATTCCCGCTTCAGCAGATTGTGCTGGATCAACAACTGATTGACTTTTTCGACTTCCAGGTTCTGCCTCGCCACGGCGTCCGAGAGAATCTTCTCCCGCTGGACAGCCGCCTGATATTCGCTGTGGATGTTCTCCACCGCCCGCTTCCTTTCCCGCGCGATGAGCACATCCAGATCCTTTAGTTGATCCTGCAACGCCAGTGCCTTAGGATAAGTGGGGCCATAGTGCGACGCCGCTTCCGAGTACTGCTCCTTCAGCTCTACTTCTTTGGCTTCCAACCCATTCAGGAGGCTGCTCGATTGAATGAACCCCACTTGAGCCTCATTCTCCGCCACCATTTTATAGATCGATTCCTTCGATAAGCGCTCGGCTTGAACGCTGCTGAGGTTCTTGTTCAGGTCATCCAGCCGGGCTTCCGCGACCGTTTGCTTTTCACCGACACTGACGATGTTGTTTTTTCGCTCATAATCCACCATCGCCTGCTCGGATCTTTCCACTTTGAGTTTCAATTCGTCCAGCCGCTGCTCCATCCATCCGGTGGCCTGCCGGCTGGCGTCATATTTAGTGCGCAGGTTATATTCTTTATAGTCCTCGACGAGCGTATTCACGACGTCAGCCGCCTGCTTGGGATCGGAACTCTCATATTCCACGAGGATCATGCGGGTATCCTTGGCGCGCTCCACGCGGAGGCGACCTTGGAATCCCCGGATGGAGGCAATTTGCATCGTCATGGGAATGCCGATGACTTTACCGCCGGACTTCGCCGAGCCGCCCAACCCTAACTTCTGGATCGTATCCCAAGCCAGTTCGTCACTCTGCAGGATGCTAACCTGCGTGGCCAGGAATGCTTCGTCAGCTTCCCCTGTCTTGAAGAGATCGTTCAAGGACTGCAGGAGCGGCATTTCCGATTCCACATCAACTCGAGACATGGCTTGGTAAACGGGCGGCATCTTAAAGGAATAGAAGGCTACCAACGCCGTGAGCACCACCGTGATGGTGAGAATGAACCACTGATGTTTCACGATGAGATCCCATACGGCACGGAATTGGCCGAAGGCATCGATCTCACCGATCTCAATGCTCTTGACCATGGGGATGCGCCGCTCGCTTGAGTCGGTGGGATTAAGAGACGTAGGATTAAAGGGAACTAACGGATTATCGTCACGCATGTTATATCCTTGGCTTAATGGCTATCGGTTACGCGAAATTCCCGGTTGGAGTCCTTTCGCTCAAAGTCCGAAGAAAAGGCCTTGCTAATGGACGAGAATGGCCGTCGACGCTGCGCCTCCAACAACCGTCGAAGGAACACCGGCGAGCGTGTGTAACGCCTTTTTGCCACCACTGCCCGGGACGAAGAGGATGTCATCTGCCTGCAATTTGGGATCTGGGGACCTTCCTGCCAGGATACTTTTCAAATCGAGATTAATTTCCTCACGCCCCTTCGGTGCTTTAGGGTCCTTCCGAATGATCATCGCCTTGCTCTTTCGGGCGACACTGGTCACATCTCCCGCGAGGGCCAGGGCCCGCAGTACGGTTAACTCATCACGTCCATTCTTAAGCGTGTAGCCCCCTGGACTCCTGACTTCTCCCAGGACGTAAAAAACGCCGGCCCGTTCCACAGACACGCGGTCACCCGGCCATACCTCAAGCGTCGAAGCTGGATCACTCCCGTCCATGACTTTCTTCAACTCGACGGTCAAAGTCGGGGCTGCCGGTCCGCCCTCCGTGGCAATATCCCGCAAAGCGAGGGGGCCACGCGTAATCGTTACACTAGTTCCTGCGTTGTCGGCTAATCCTCCACACTGCGAGAAGATATCGACCAATTTGGTTCGCCAAACCACGGGGAGAATCAACGGATTCCTTACCGCACCGTCCACCGCCACCGAACGGGTGCGTGATTGTTTGATGGAGACGGCGATTTCTGGGTGCCGCAGGCGACCCGACTGGCGGAAAGATTCCTCCATCGCTCGAGCGAACTGGTCAGGCGTCAACCCTGAGGCCTGGAGGGGCTTGGGCAGCAGAGGCACGGTTACGGCTCCGGAGGAGCTAACAATGTAAGTGTGGGAAAGCTCCGGCACATCGTAAACATAGACATCCAGGACGTCATCGGGACTAATCAAGTACTCATCGGAAAGGGGCGGGGGGGAGGGAGCGACTGGAGGTGTTGGCAGTGCCGGAGTAGTCGGTCCCGACTTCGACCCCAGCTCAGGGTCTTGAGCTTTTAGAATTGCATGCGGATGGATTATGATGAAACCTAGCGCCAACGACAAGAATATCCTCACCGTAGGACGTTTTCCGAGCATCGTTTTCGCTTCCCAAATTGGAGAGATTCCGTTGCGCATGGCTAACTCCTTTTCGTACCTGTCTGGGGCCTCGGGAATGAGGCGGCTTGACAAGCCATAAATAACAAACAATGTCCCTTGATGTCCCTTGACTTTGGATTCCTGGGAAGGTTGCCCTTCATGGTTGATCCGAGAATCGCACAACGGTGTCTAGCCCTTAGATCAGCCAGTATCTATAAGTAGTTGTTGATTGATCCGGCAAAGAACTCTGGGCAGGCGAAGATAGTGCTTGAGGTTTTATTGATTCGGTTTTCTTGGTGGTGGGCAATAAGAAATTCCGGACAGCGTGGAGCAACGCTCCGCCATCTGACTTACTGGCTCGCTCCAAGTAAGCCGTTCATCCTGACTCAGTGTAACCGCAAATCAACGCTTTCATCTAAAAACTTCGAAACCAGTATGAACGAATTCTAATTTGGGGTCAACAGTACAAAAGTACTAGACTACCCCTCCACCACCTTTTGCGTAGGCAAGGTCTTGCCCATGCGATGGTACTCGAAGCCTTGCGCCTGAAGAGCCGCCGCATCCAAGCAATTACGCCCATCCACCACCACCGGCAGGGCGACGCACTCGCGCACCTGCTTCCAGTCCATTTCGCAAAACTCCGGCCATTCTGTCAGCACCAGAATGGCGTCAGCCCCGCGCGCAGCTTCGATCGCGGATGAGCAGTAAACAAGGCGATCCCTCTCCTCGGGAACGACTTGCCGAAATTCTCGTGTAGCCGCGGGATCATAAAGGCGCAAAGAAGCCCCCGCTTGCCGCAACCGGCGGACGACATTCAAACTAGGAGCCTCGCGGATGTCGTCGGTTTGTGGCTTGAACGCCAGTCCCCAAACGGCAAGCTTTTTATCCTTCAGTACCCAGAGGGCCTGCTGGACCTTTCGCACAAACCGTTCCACCCGGCTCTGGTTGATGCGCTCCACCTCGCGCAGAAGATCGAAGTTCACTCCCAATTCTTCCGCCACGTGGATGAACGCCTTCAAATCCTTAGGTAGACAGAACCCCCCATACCCTATACCGGCTTGCAGGAAGTGACTCCCGATGCGCGGATCGAGCCCCAGTCCCGTTGCGACATCCTTGACACTGGCGCCCGCCGCCTCACAAAGATCGCTGACCATATTGATATAGGAGATCTTCAATGCCAGGAAGGCGTTGGAGGAGTGCTTGATCATTTCGGCCGTGTTCAAATCCGTGATCAACATGGGCCGCCCCAGCGGTGCATAGAGTTCGGCGAGCCAACTCTTGGCCTTTTCGCTGCGAGCGCCAATCACCACCCGATCCGGATGCAAAAAGTCATGGATCGCGGTTCCCTCCCGGAGGAATTCCGGGTTACACGCCACCTCGAACTCGGGCTTCCCTTTGCCATAGCGCAATATGGAGCGCTCAATCCAGCGAGCGGTCATGACGGGAGCGGTACTTTTCTCGACGATCAATTTGTAGCCATTGAGGTTTTCCGCCACGGATCGCGTAGCGCCCTCCACTTGCGACAAGTCCGCCGACCCGTCCTCACGATGCGGGGTGCCGACGCAAATAAATAGGATGTCGGACTGACGGACGGTTTCGCCGAGGTCACGCAAAGCCTTAAACCGCCCTGAACCCAGATGCTTGTGCAGCAACTCTTCCATTCCAGGCTCGAAGAAAGGCGGAACTCCTTGGTTGACAGCCGTCACCTTGGACTCGTCGTTGTCGGTGCCCACAACGGCCCATCCGATCTCCGCAAATCCCAGGGCCGTCGGCAATCCCACATGTCCGAGACCCAAGACTCCCACACAGCGATCCATTGTCATAAGTCCGCCTATGCCCGGTTCCATTCCAGCCGCTCAATTTAACGATGTAAACTCAAGACTTGTGTTGAGCCTCTCCGCCTCCGTTGTTGCCTCGCCATGGGGAATTATGTAGCCAGACAGGCTTGCCAGACCAGCACAGAATGCGAACCATGCCGCGTTGGCGGGAATATGAAGGTTGAAGTCGACAAAGCTGTGAATGAGTAAGCCGCAGCAGGCTATCGCTCCACCCAGTTGAATCCAGCCTGGCTCATACCGCAATTGGATAACCAAGTTTCTAAATATGATCTGGATGAACAAGACCATTGCCGCAAGAATCAGGAGACCACCGAGCAACCCGGTCTCTGTCAAAGCCTCGACATAATCATTGTGGGCGTGCTCGGTCACCAAGTCTGACACCTCTGTTTCATGCCGAGGGTAGGCCATCACGAAACTGCCCATCCCAGCGCCCACCAACGGGTGTTCCCGAAAAATTCCGAGAGAGTTCTTCCAGAGAGTCGGCCGGCTACCCTCGCCTGCTGCGGGCACGTAATTGCCGATCGTTCCAAGTTTAGTGATGACATAGGTCGGGACAAGCCAGAAGAATACCGCCGCCACCGCCACAAGCCCCAACCCCATCGCGGTAACTCTGCTTCGCCGATGCGGAAGGGGGTTCCGCCAAATCAGAATCCAGCACAGAATCGCCATCTCCCCTAAGCCCGAAACGAACCCGCCGCGCGAGCCGGTGAGGAGCAATGAGACGACAGGGATCAGAACAGCAAACCAGAGCATACCATTCCGCGGGTCGCGTTTCGGCCGGGAAAGAACGTAAGCGGCGGAAATCGGCGTCACCATCTCCATCAAGCCCGCGTAATGGTCACGATCAACGTAGGGGCCGAAGGGGCCACCCAGATAGCGGCCCACCCAGAGAATCCTGCCGGGGTTCCAGAAGAACTGGAGGATTGACAGGAAGCTGAAAACAAACCCGAAGGCCAGCACGGCGATTCCCACTCGGCGCCAAGTGGCGGAAGAGGCAGCCCGGAAAAGCTGGATGACGACGAAGAACAAAGCAAAGTCCGTGGCGAGCTTGAGAAGGGATTCCCTCGTGGCGATGGGGGTAAGGGTCAGATGAAACCACAACTGAATCCATCCCAGGACGAGCATCAGGACGATGGGCACGTAAAGAGGGGTGTAGCCGATTCTCAATCTCCCCTCCTGGATGCCTCCCACCAGCCACAGAATCAAAACGAGCAGCGCCAAGATGGTAAGGGACGCCCAGGCCCACGAATCGACCGCGCCATAGGGGAGCGGTGCTGTAAACAGAGTCAATCCGAGCAGTATCCGGGCAGTAGCGTATGATCGAGGTTCGGGACGCGTCGTCATTTCCGGCATTTCAGGTAAAAGGCTTGGCATTTCAATCAGATAGAAGCCGTTCCTGCGGCTAAGGGGCGGGCGGCGCGCAGGCGCTCTTACCGCCAGCCCCCAATGCCTTAAGAACCACCGTGTCAAGCCATAAACTTCCGGTGATCTCGGTCGGAAAGGTCCGGCCACGCACCCGGATAACAGAAAGTTGCGCGAGTCTTGAGTCCGGCCCAGTGCAAAACTTGAGGCTGATTTGATGCCAGGGAGTTGTTCCAACGGTTACTTCACTCATCACCTTCAGGCCACCCGGATGAACTGTATCCTGCACCTGCAAACGCGGCCCACTATCCGAAGTGATGTCTTCCGAGCGAACATAGGCTGTGAGCACGTAAGCTTGGTTGGGAGACACTGGAACTAATTGATACACGGGCAGATAGTCTTCGTTCCGGCTTACCGTAAAGTCGATCCGCAAGCAACGCTTTCCGCTATGTGCAGCCTCGTCCGAGAAATCGAGCGCGATGTAGGGGCCGGCCCGGTCGCGCCAATCGAAACCCATACTCAATGGCGTCTGCTCAAAATCGCCGTTGTAGACAAGATCCCCCGCATCGGCTGCGGGTTTAGGGATGACCCCCAACTTCTCAAGATCCCGCCACACACCCTGAGCTTGCTCCACCTTGCCAAACTCCAGCAAGTGTTCGATGTAGGGGCGCGCCAAGGAAGAGGGAAAGGAGGTTCCAGTCTCCACCGTCTGCGCCCAGACCTGACCCGCCAAGTCGGCCAACTGGTTCGTGCTCAAGAAGTTCAGATAAGCAAACTTCAAGCGCGGATCCTTCCCCGCAGGCAATACCCTCTCCAGGATGAAGCGAGGATCCCCGAGCGAACCCATACAAACGTGGAAAGTGGCGGGCCCATATGCCGGATCCAACTCCAACAAGCGGCGAAACTCCATGATGGACATATCCGTTTGACCCGCCCGCAAAAACGTGTTTGCCGCAACCCAATGCAAGTGCGGTGTCATGGGGCTAAGTTTCACAGCTCGCTCGATTCCCTGCGTCGCTCCGGCCGTGTCACCCGCCAATTCACAGGCCCAGGCAAGATCAGACCCGTATCGCGCCGCATAGGGATTCAATTCTGTGGCGCGGCGAAGATGCTTTACACCTTCGAACCGATCGGCTTCTTCCAAGGAGTCACAAAGGACCATACCAAGGCTGTGCTGGAGGTCGGGGTTGGCAGGGTCGAGCGCGATCGCCCTCCGGAGCGCCCCCGCCTGCAAAGATTCGCCGAGCATCGCGACGATGGCTGCGCGTATAGCCTCCCCCCCCAGGAACGCGGAACCTAAGACCACCGCCAAGAAGAAGACTCCACTACGCCACCAGGGCTGCAAAGCGAGTTCCAGGGTGTGGAAACGCGACCAGCGGGAGGCAAAACCTCGTGCCGATTCGGTCCCCTTCCCCTGATGTGATCGAGATTGTTCCTGAGTCAATTCGACGAGACCCCTAGTCATGCGAGTCGTCTGACAAGAACTCACTTTCGCCTAAGAATTTATTATAATCCCGGCGGAAAGTCAGCATCATATTTCACGGATCGAGCGTGGGTCAGTCAAGTCGCAGGACTGGTCGAGACTGCTTGTAGCTGAGCGGAAAGACAGGGCTTTGTAGTTTGCAGAAGAGGGCCTGGCTTTTCCCTGCCCCGTAAGGACACAAGATAGGTGCGAGGGCAACGTCCCAAAACGCTAAGTTAACCGCATGGGCGCCCGAAAGCCCGCGTTGCGCGCGGCATAATATAGCCTACTTCAGCCCTTAGGTTAGCGCGTAGGGGGCAACGCCCCGGAAGAGCGCGCCCCTTGCTACCCCCGGCCCGGAAGGGGTCGCACTAAGCAGGGACAATTGACCAGCCCGGACTGACGAGGCCCGGCACAAGTACCTGACTTCGCCCGCCGATTCGCTGGACCATGGCGACGTCTACTTCCACCGCCACCGATCGCTGCAACATCTCGACCGACAGGAGGAGCTTGCACCAGTTTTTCTTGCGGAGCAAAATCCCTTCCAACCCTCGCAGCGGACCCGCTATAACCCTGACGCGATCACCATATTTGAGGAAGGGGTGCGGCTCTACCTTGACCGCATTCTCGATCACCTGTCGAATCGCCTCGATCTCCGCCCCCGATATGCTTGCCGGCTCTCCTCCAAATCCCACCACGGTATGAACGCCGGGGGTGGTGAGAACGGGGAGCCATTGGGTAAGGGGTCCTTGGAGGAACACATAACACGGGAAGAGGGGGAGCGAAACTCGCTTGACGCGGTCTTTCCACTGGTGAGCGGTCGTATAGAGGGGCAGGAAAGCTTCAAACCCTTTCCCCGTTAGAATTTGATGAACGACTTTTTCGTGCTGATGGCGAGTGTAAAGAGCGTACCAGCCATACCGGGTGTCAATGTCAGCCACAGGTGCATCTCGCTTAATCATGGGTCAAACAGCTCCGCTGCCTGACTCACAGAATTGCTAACCAGTATATTCAATGCCTGCCCAGGGTGCGTAGGCAATCACAACTTTGCCGGACGCAATCCTGCGTCCCTGAAAGCAGCGGCACTTTGACTCCGGCAGGAAATCAACTGAGGGTCTGCAGGCGAAGTGCCGCGGTCTTGCGAGGCTACTCCGGGTCGGGCGTTGGTGTCCACCTGGTCCTGCGAATACTCCATTCTAGCGACGTGCTCGCGGCAGGACCCCAAAACATACACATTATCAGCCTTGTCCTTGAATTCTTCAAGTCCCACACAAAGTATTACCTCTATTCGCACTATCTAGGGTCAATCAATTCGGTTGAAGAAGGCGACGTGAGCCCAGCCCGAATCAGCATGTCCCGAGGAAGGGACGGTATCACCAACTTGAAACGGAATGCCCAAAACCACACACCTGCAACCTATTCCGTGCACGTTTATTGCCAATTCTTAACGATTGCGGCTGCCGTTAAGAATTAAGACAAGAAGGGCATGGCCGATATAGGGATTGAACTCGAGAACCTTGGGCGCCCATCGGAAAGGGCTATGGAGGGAGGACGTTGATGATGTCTAGCCGACGAGCATTCATTCTGCTTCTGATGATGGGGTTCTGCTTGATCCCATCGTCCGCCCTGGCAGGGGCAAACCCCATGGTCGTGGAGAACCCCCCTCCCGTGCATCGATTTCTCGATGCCAAAAACTTCGGCTTCCAGTCCCTCAACGCACTCATTATGGCCGCTGACCTGGCTTCCACCCAGCGCGCTCTTCAGGTTCCAGGGACCCGCGAGATGAATCCCCTCTCGCGGTCTCAGGGGGCAATGATTGCCCTCAAGGTCGCGGGCGCCGGGGCGGGATTGGGGATTGCCTATATGATGCACCGAACCGGCCATCATAAGGCCGAGAGAGTGATTCCCCTGATCTTGGGAGTGCCGTCCGCGCTCGCGGCGGCTCACAACGCCGGGATTCACCCATAGCAGGATTCGCGCCTCAATCCGTCGCCTTGCTCCCATAGGGAACAAGTGGCTGGACGGGCTGCGCGCCGTCAAGCTTGATGATCTTCCAACGCCCGCCTTCCCTTCTTAGGTTGACGTTCTGCACATCGTTGTGGTCGCTGTAGACATACTCCACGCGTAGTCGGGCTTCATCGGCATTGGCGCGGTCAATTACCGTGACGGCCATGCCCTGCACGGCGGAATTCTGGCGGATCAAATACTCTTTGAACTTGCCGTCTTCCTTGGCGGTCGAGGCCAACTGCTCGCGGAGCGGGCCGGAAAAGCAGTCAAGGTAAGCTTGTGTGTTGCCCTCACGCGCGGCGTCGAACATGGCGTAAATTCCCTCCTCAGGCTGGGCAGAAGCACGCTTTGTTGCCGTGATGGCCCTCCAACCTTCATTCCACGAAGACGGCAGCCGCCAATGGTTCGAGCGCAGCAGGGCGACAGCCAAGACACCCAGCAGCACCGCCACGGTAAGGACGGCCTTTGGGTCAATTCGACGGGTCATTTCGAGGGAGTTCCGGAACTATCATCTTTTCCGATGATTGAAAGATCGAGATTGCCGCTCGAATCCACAATCAGTTTGCGCAACTGGGGAAGAATTTGTTCCATGGCTTCCACGTAGACGCGGGTGCTGGTGACTTCCGGGGCCTTGGTGTATTCGGCCGCCACCGCGTCAAACCTTGCCGCGTCACCCAGCGCCCGGTTCACCTTCCCTTCCTTGTAAGCCTGGGCTGCCTGCTCCATCTGGGCCGCTTGGCCGTGGGCTCGCGGCAACAGATCGTTGGCGTATCCCTGCGCCTCATTCACCAAGCGAAGAGCGTCGGCGCGCGCCCCCGCCACATCGCGAAAAGCCTCGGCGGCGTCGGGCGGGGCGGCAACGTATTCGATGTTGATGCTGGAAAGTGATACACCCACGCGGTAACCCTCCAAACATTTCTGTGCAGCCAGCAGCACGTCATTCTGAATCGCCACTTTATCCGTGGTCATGATGTTGTCCACCGGGGTGTGCGCCAGCCGACGGGCCAGTTCCGACTCCACTGTCGCGCCCACCAACCGGTCGACATCGGCAGCCTGAAACAGATAGTCGCGAGGTTCGCTAACCGAGTACTGGGCCACCACGCGCACGTTGAGCAAATTCTGGTCTCCGCTCAGGAACTCGGAGGCGGCAGGCTGCAAGCGTCCCAGGGGAATGTCCGCCCCATCGCCGCCAATCACCGTGCGGCGAAGCTGATGAACCTTCAGCTTGTAAACCCGCTGGATCGGCCAGGGCAGCGCGTAGTGCAAGCCGGGAAGAACTCGCGGTGAGGTCACCGCTCCCCACGTGGTCACGACGGCCTGCTGGTCCGGCGCTACCAGAAAAACTCCCGCAAGCACCCACGCCCCCAGCAACCCCAGCGCCCAGCTACCCTGGGGCGGCAGGGGCGAGCGCCTCTCGCCCACGGGCCGGGCGCCGCTTGGCCCCACCGCTCGATCGGTCAGTAAAACCGAACTCATTTCACCCCTGCCTCGCCTTGTGTCAGTACTTTCAGAAGCGCGGAATCCGAATTCAGGATGATCGTCGTCTTATCGTCCAGAACCTTCTTATAGGACTCGAGGGTCCGTACCAATTTATAAAAGCGCGGGTTCTTGGAATACGCTTGCCCATAAATGCGCGTGGCCTCGCCATCGCCTTCACCGCGAATCTTCTCCGCTTCCTTGTATGCGGCCGAGAGAATCCCCTCTTTCTCGCGGTCAGCGTTGGCGCGAATTACCAGCGCCTGTTCTTCCCCTTCCGCGCGGTACTGCATGGCAATGCGTTCGCGCTCGGCCCGCATCCGGGCGAACACGCTTTGCTTATTCTGTTCCGGAAGGTTCAAACGCTTGACGTGTACGTCCACGACGCGGATGCCATATTGCTCCAGGGCCGTGAGATCAGCCTGGGTGGTCAGCATATCGAGCATGGCGGAAGTCTGGAGCTTGTCTGGAGAGGCGGACACCAGCGATTCCAGGTCGAGCGTGCCGAGCGCCGCCGACAAGCCCGACCAGATGATGTCGTGCAGGCGCATCTCGGCGGAAGCGGTGTCGCCCACACTTTTAACGAAGCGGTCAGGGTCCTCAATTCGCCAGGCGACGTAGTTTTCAACCACCAGGTTTTTCTTGTCGCGGGTGAGGAACTCCGCGGGCCGGGGATTGTAAATGCGCAGCCGACGGTCAAAGCGCAGGATGGATTGGAACGGCCATTTCAGGTGCAGCCCGGCGTTCACCACCGTGCGTACGGGACGACCGAACTGGGTGATGAGGGCAAACTCCGTTTCCCGCGTGGTATAAAACGTCAGGTAAACGAGAAGCAGCCCACCGGCCATGGCTGCGGCGAGGATTTTGTTTTCTCGGGTCATCAGTCACCTACTCGATGCGATGTTGTAGCGGCGAGTTTACCTCGCCAAGGGGCGGCGTCCCGATAAGATCGGGATAGATTCCGCCGCCTCGACATCAGACTACTCCGGCAGAGGGCGCAGCCCGTTGGGCAAGGCGATTCCGTCGCGCAGCAGCATCAACTGCCGCCGGCCGGCCCTGGTGTCGATAATCAGTTTCTTTTTCCCGGGCAATACTTCTTCCATCGTTTCCAAATAAAGGCGCGACTGGGTGGCCTCCGGCGCCGAGCGAAAAGCTTCCTCCGCCGATAGGAAACGGCTGGCGTCGCCTTCGGCCCGAGTCTTGCGCCCGAGGCTGTAGGCACGGGCGTTCTCCAGCGCCGCCTGGGCGTTCCCTTGCGCCAGGGCCAACTGTTCGTTGCGGTAGCCCTCGGCTTCGTTGATCAGACGGTTCTTCTCTTCGAATGCGCCGGAAACCTCGCGGAAGGCATCCACGACTTCCAGCGCGGGATGCACATCTTCGAGCTTCACCTCCAAAACCTGAACTCCGGCGCCATAGTGATCGAGCCGGCGCTGCAATTCCGTTCGCGCGCGCTGCTCGAGCCCGCGCCGCCCCTCCGTAAGCACATCATCGAGCGATGACGAGGTCACCACCGACTGCATCACCGATTCCGCCGCGGCGCGCACCGTTCCGTCTCCATCCATCTGGCGAAACAAGAAGTCGTCCGGACGCGCGGGGATGTAATGCACCGTGGCGTATAGCTCGATCATGTTCTGATCGCCGGTCAGCATGGCGGATTCCTCCGGCACTTTCTGAAAGCGGCCGGTGCTGTGTTGCGCGTTCCATTCGTAGGACGCGGGCTCGTTTTCGGGGGTGCTGGCCACGGTCCGAAAGCCAATTTCCACCGCACGCACGCGCCGCGCCTTGAGGCGCGTGAGGGCGTCCACCGGCCATGGCAGTTTGTAATGCAAGCCGGGCTCGCGATAAGGCAATAGTTTGCGGCCGAATCTTTCAATCACCCCGCTTTGATCGGGACTCAAGATGTAGAACCCACTGCCCACATAGAGGGCCAGGGCCGCGAACATCAGCGGCTTGCGCAGGCGCGCCCAGTTGGCAATGAACCATCCCAGGACCGCCCCGAATTCAAACCGGTTGGCAGTTTCGCGTACTGCGGCTGTCCATCGCGGCGCCTGCAAGCGTGTCAGGAGATGGGCCCACCCGCGACGCAACCTGGACTCTCCGCCGGAGGGCGAGCGGAGCAGCCGCAGCGAATTCATCATGACCAAGAAAGAAGAAAGTTGATGAGTAATCGCCGCGCCCACCGGACCGATGACCGCGGTGGCCGCCAGAATCACCGCGGCGAGGTTAAAGATCCCTGCGAAGAGAATGATGTTCTGCCACGCCGTCTTTACCGCGCGACGGCTGACCCGAAAGAAATCCGGCAGCTTCTCTAACGAGTGGGGAAGATAGACCGCGTCGGCGGCCTGGGCGGTGATGTCGCTGGCGCCGGAAACGGCGATGCCGACGGTGGCGCTGGCCAGCGCCGGGGCGTCATTCAAGCCGTCACCCACCATCGCCGGATGGCGGCCCGCGGCGGTAAGCGCCCGGATGCGCTCGAGCTTTTGCGCGGGCAACAAATCCGCTTCCACGTGCGAGACCCCAACCTCCCTCGCCATCACTTCCGCCGGGCGCCGGCGGTCGCCCGTCAGGATGATGAAATCCTCCAGGCCCAACTCGCGCAAGCCCGCCAGCGCCTGTGCCACACCTCGGCGAATTTGATCGCGCAAAAGGATGGCGCCGGCCAGGCGCGGCCCTTCCGCCACCAGGATCGCCGTGGCGCCCGCCGCATCCGCTTCTGCCAATAGCGGCTCGGTCCCGGTGATTCCCGCCTCGGCAAGGAATGCGGCGTTGCCGGCGCGAATCTCCAGCCCGCCCAGCTTGCACGTTGCGCCGCGGCCGGGAACGACCTCCGCCCCCTCAGGCTCGGGCACCGTCAAATCGCGGTGGGCAGCCTCTTCCACAATCGCACGGGCCAGCGGATGGCTGGAAGCTCGTTCCGCCGTAGCCGCCAGAGTCAGTAGTTCATTTTCGGAACCGGCCAGAGGCAGGATTCGCAGGATGGCAAAATGGCCTTCTGTGATCGTTCCGGTTTTGTCGAAGACCACTACATTGGTCTTGGCCGCGCGCTCCAACACAGCGGCGCCGCGCACCAGGATGCCGCGCCGGGCCAATCCGCCCATCGCCGTCACCATCGCGGTGGGAGTGGCCAGGATGAGCGCGCACGGGCAGGCGACAATCAGCACCGCCACGGTGCGCAGCCAGTCGCGCGTGAAGAAAAACGTGAGCCCCGCCGCCAAGAGCAGTGCGGGGAGAAAGAACTTCGCAAAGCGGTCCGCCAGACGTTCCACGGGCGAGCGCCGCTTCTGCGCTTCCTTTACTAATTCGATGACGCGCGCCAGCGTGGTATTCGTGCCACTGCGCGCCACGCGAATCCGCAACAGGGCATTGCCGTTTAGCGTGCCGGAGAACACCTCGTCGCCGGGCGTCTTGTCCTGGGGCAGCGGCTCACCCGTCACCGAGCTCTCGTCGACGGTGGAAATACCGGAGTCAACCGTGCCATCGGCGGGAATGCGCTCGCCGCTGCGCACCAGCACCAAATCGCCCGGCGCCAGCAACTCCGCCGCAATGGTCTCCTCCCGGCCGCTACGGAGCAGCGTGGCCGTGCGCGGCATCTGCTCGACGAAGCGCTCAATGGCGTCCGTGGTGCGCCCGGCCGCGTAGGATTCCAGGCCCTCGCCCACCAGCACGATGAACATGGCCTCTGCGGCGGCAAGGTTCTGACCCACGCACAAAGCGGCCACCACCGCGATACAAATCGCCAGGTCCGCGGAAATGCGTTTGTTCAGCAAGGCCGAAAGCGAGTTGTAGAAAGTTTTGTAACCCGCTAACAGGGCAATCAGAATGGCGGTGTCGATTCCGAAGAAGGTCTTGAAGACGCCCAGGAAATTGAGGAGCAGAAGCGCGCCCACCGCGGCCGCGAACCCGTAATAGACAATCCGCTCTCTCCAGGCTTTGTTCATAAAGGTCAATTACGAATTATGAATTATGAATTACGAATTTTGAATCCATGATTCTGAATTATGGGAGAGTCGCAGCCCTCGCCCTGATCGAATTGAAGAACATGAGGAACAAAGACCAACGGCGGGCGAGTCGTTTCAATTCACAATTCGTAATTCCCAATTCGTAATTCATAATTCACTGGCCCGTGTACTTAATCCACATCGGCGAGACCCAAACGATTTCGCCGTTGTCCTGCTCGCCTCGAACATAGTAATAACTGGTCTTGTCCTGGTTGGGCTGGTTGTCACGCCAGGAAAATTCCACCTCCTGCGCATTGGGGGAAGTCACATACACAAACTTGCCGTCGCGAATGATGGTGACCTTGGCGAATTTGGAGGTACCGCGTAGTTTGATCTTCAAGGTGGGCGGATCGGCGGTGGAGAATTCATCGCCCATCATGTGCGTTCCACTCTCGACGTCGGCAAGGATGTCATCAGTCGAGGCGTAAACGTGGCGCTCCTTAAGCGCCTCCAGAACCGACTCGCGGGTCAAATCTTTAACGTAGAGATTCGCATAACTGATGTGGGTCGAAACGTGATCCGAGCTCGCCTCGAAACCCAAGCGGTAACCTTTGTCCAAAGCCAGATTGATAAAGCCTTTTGGCCGCCATCCTCCGATGGAGTCCAGCTCGCGGGAGGAACGAGGCGCATCCGGCATTTCGTAGTTCTGGCGATCGCCTTGATAAATCTCCACCACCGGCTCCGCCTGGGGATCATTGTCCCGCCAATCGGTGCCCATCCCGGTGGCGCTGGTGTGCGACGCCACGATACCATCGAACTGCTTCAGGTATGCGTAGAGCATCTGCGTATCGACGGAGCGTGGGGGTTCCTCCTTGGGGGCGCTCGAAATGGTCGAGGTTTTGTAGCGCGGAAGCGGGCGGATCCCCCGTTGCACAAAGATGACGTTCCGATGGCCTTCCGGATAGCCCACGCTGCGCTCGTAGGAGAACATGGGGACGAACCTGCCGGGCGAATAGAAGACGTCGGTAAGCTTCTGCGTGATCCACCAGGAATACTCCCGCCCGCCGCCATTATCATGATCGCAGCAGCCGACCCAATCCATGGCGGCGGTGTCCAGGACATAGCGCCACTGATCGAGCAGGGTGCCGTCGTCCCCCCCGTCCATCGAGATTTCGCTGTGGCGATGGAACTCACCCCGCACAATCCGCAGGTCCCCTCCCGCCCCACCCCGGTAATTGCGGATGGCCTGGATGGCTTCGAGATTTGCGACTTCAATGGTGGGTGGATCCGACCTGCTGCCCAGGCCCGCGGCGACCACCGAGATGGCCTTCGCCGCCGGCCCCAAATCAACCTCGTCAGTCCAAAGGTCGTTTTCGTATGGGTCGGCAAAGGGGCTTTGGGTGAATCCGTACTGATTTGAATTCCCCTCGGTGGGCTTAAGGTTTCGCCGACTATCGGACGAATTCACCATCAGCAGTTTGCCATTTGCAGCGGCCACCAGGGCCGGACGGTTGTCCAAGATGTTGTCCGTGTGGTTGAGGAAGATCGGGCGGGTCCATTCCTTGCCGTTGAAAGAGACCAGGTACTCGGTCCACACCGTGCCAATCGGATTCCACCAAATGGGATGGGGCGAGCGGAAGGCCAGCCACATGCGCCCTGACCCGTCCACCGCCAGGCGAGGCAGCGTGTTTTTCGCCGTTCCCGAATAATTCGCGATGCCGTCCCCGTCGGCCCGGTGCCAAGCCCTGCCCATATCCGGGTCCAAAGACTCCGAGTTGCTTTGCCGGCCCGGAAGGTCGGGACGCCAGCTCGGCGCCCCCGCTAATTCCGAGTCGAAAGAAACATCGGGCGCCACTAAGCGGCCATCGGGCTCCAACCCGCGCAGCGAGACCCGCCGCCCCTGGTAGAGAGAAATGCCTGAGGTAGCATAGGCGCCAAAATCTTTTCCCCAACCTCGTCCGCCCTCCTCGTAGGCAATCCACAATCGGCCACTCGGATCATAAGCAATGGAAGGATAGGCTTCGTAACGCGCGGAGGCGGCAACGGGAATCTCCTCACCCCAGGCATTCGCGGAATAAATGCGCGCGTAAACGTCGTAGTTGCCATTGCGGTAGGAATCCCATGCCACAGCCACATGGCCCGCCTTATCCGCAGCGATGGCGGGGTCCCATTCATTTTTGCTGGAATTGGAAATCCTCTCAGGTTTGGAAAAGCCCCTGCCCTCCTGGTGCGCTACATAGATGGCGGCGAGGCCATCCCGCCAACCTTGCCACGCTACCCACACTCGGCCGCTGGCATCGGTGGTCGCCACGGGATCAATATCCGAGCCTGCCTCCCTCGAAATTCGAATTTGCTCCTTGGGCCCTGAGGAATCAACCGCGCGCGCGAAGATATCGAAATTGCCACCGTCGTTTTCTGACCAGAAAACCCACGCTCGACCGTTCCCGTCCACCGCGATGGCGGTCTTGTAAAGGTCTCGCCCCGGCGGCGTTATGGCGATCGCTTCGCCCCAGTTCCCTGCCGAGTATTTGCGCGCCCAGACTTGGTCGCCGCCCGTGGGCTCGGCGTAGGCCTTGAAGTCTTTGGGTGCTTCGGAAAGCGCCGTTCGGAGTTGGTCCGCGTCAGGGCTGTGATGGAACTGCACGTAGGCAAGCCAAATGTCGCCATTCGAGCCGGCAGCGATGGCGGGATAATCCTCTTCTTCGCGAGTATTCGTCAGGCGCGCCGCCACAGGGATTCGGTCGATATAAACGCGTCCATTCAACTCGTAAATGCCCGTGGCGTAAGGAATCTGCGAGGGGCGAAAACTGAATTCCCCTTGCGCTGTCTTGAAGACCAACTCACTGCTCTCCGTCACCGCGCTGACCGTAATGATGAGGCCGTTGGCCGCGATGATTTTGCCCTCGGCTTCGCCAAACCGGCGCGCCGCCCGCGTCGAAAAATGAAAGCGATTGCCGTTCAAGCTGTCGTCGGCTGCAAACCGCCAACCCTCCCACGTGTACGGGCCGGCATTCTTAACCTTCAGCGAGCCGTCCCAGCGCGTCGGCGTCGAATCCGTAACCCCGCACAAAACCCGAAAAGTCATCGAGCCTTGCGCCGGCAAAATCCTGCTCGATACCAACAGGATCAGCAGGACAAAAGCAACTCTGATTCGCCCCATCGCCAAGCCCTCTTCTCAATTTTCATCGTGTTGACCTGACATCTCAAGTAGGGCAGTAATATACAACCGAGCGCCCTCGCACACAACGCTCGCCTTGTTTGTCGAGAAATTTTCCAAGTGCGGCGATGGAGGACGGCTCAAATTTTTCTTGACAACTTATGATAGTCTATTGTTATCGATGACAGGGGTAAGCATACGAAAGTCACGGAACCCAAGCCGGTGGGCAGGGCCACGCCACGAAGGATTTGTGAAACGCTTTGGACAAAAAGGCCTAATGAGTGAGGCGCGAAGGAAGAAAATGAAGGAACCTCCTCAGATGTTATTGAAAACAAAGCATCACGCCAGGACAAAATGTCACCCACCCTGAGAAGTCGCGGCTTTCCCTTGCCCGTCGGGAACCCCCGGCGAACTGAAAAAACCGGTCCGCGTTTAACCCGCTACAGCATCTGTTCGATGATGCCGGGGACGGCTTGGAGGGATTCGTCAAGCTTGGCAGGGTTCTTGCCGCCGGCTTCCGCCAGGTCTTTGCGGCCGCCGCCGGAACCTTCCACGTAAGTCGCCGCCTGCTTCACGATCTTGCCTGCGTCGAGCTTTGCGGTAAGGTCCTTGGTCACGGCAGCGATGAGGGAAACCCTTCCGTCCGCGACGCTGCCCAGCACGATCACGCCGGATTGCAGCTTGACGCGCAGGTCGTCCACCATCTGGCGCATGGCCGCACGGTCCGTCACCTCGACGCGCGCCGCAACCACGCGCACGCCTTTGACCTCGCGCGCCTGCTGCGCCAGGTCGCCGGCGGCGGAAGCCGCGCGCTTCATTTGCTGCGCTTCCAGTTCTTTGCGCAGCTTCTTTTCGCTTTCGGTGAGCTTCTCAATGGCCTCGATCAATTCGCCAGGTTTCGAGCGCAGAGCTTCGGAGGCCTGCGCGAGCGACTGGCTTTGCCGCCGCAAGTGTTCGAGCACGCCGGTGCCCGTCAACGCCTCGATGCGCCGTGTGCCCGCCGCAACGCTGCCTTCGGAAATAATCTTGAAGATGCCGATGTCACCCGTGCGCCGCACGTGCGTGCCGCCGCAGAGTTCCTTCGAGAAGTCGTCAATGGTGAGCACGCGCACCTGGTCCGCGTACTTTTCCCCGAACAGCGCCATGGCCCCCGTATTCACCGCGGTGTCCAGGTCCATGACGGTGGTCACGACCTCCTCGTTCTTGAGAACCTGCTCGTTCACCAAATCTTCGATATCGAGCAGGTCCTGCTCACCCAGACCCGTGTAGTGCGTGAAGTCGAAGCGCAAACGGTCCGGGGCGACCAGCGAACCGGCTTGCTTGACGTGCGTCCCCAGCGTCTTGCGCAATGCCGCATGGAGCAGGTGCGTGGCCGTGTGATTCCGCCGAATTGCATCGCGACGTTCGGTATCGACAACGGCGGTGACCAAGTCTCCCATCCGCAGCCACTCGCGCGCCACGGCCTTGTGGACGATCAATCCGCTCACCGGATAGTACGTGTTTAGGACATGCGCAACTTCGTGGTCCGTCGCCGGCGCAAGGAAATGACCTGTATCACCCACTTGCCCGCCCGCCTCGGCATAGAAGGGCGTGTGGTCGAGAACAATTTCAACTTCGCTTCCGGGTTTCACTTCTGACAACGGCTCGCCATTCTGAACCAACGCCATGATGCGGCAATCGACCGAAGTCGTCTTCGTGTAACCGTCGAAGACCGTCCTGCCATCTTCCGCCAGCTTCAAAAACACGGGCAAGGCGACTTTCTTCTCCGCGCCTTTCCATGAGGCGCGGGCGCGCTCGCGCTGGCCCGTCATAAACTCCTGGTACCCCTCGCTGTCTTTGGCCGGGGGTCCGAATGTAAGAAGCTCCGAAGCGACTTTATAATTCTTGATGACGTCCTCAACGAACTCGGGGCGAAGGCCGTATGTGTCGTGTAGCTTAAAGAGCTCATCGCCAGGAATCCAGGCGCCAACCTTGACTGGAAAAGTTCTCCGTCCGCTTTGGCGCGCTACGCTCGTCATCTCCTCTACCTTCACAGGCGTAGGCGAGAGTGCCCAAGCTTTCCACTGGCGGAATGGCACTTCATAAAACGGAGCATGATATAGCGGCGCTATGGGGGATCCAGAGCTGCTTAGGGCGAAGACGACTGGGGTGGCGTCCAGATGTTCTAGTGCGACACGCGTCGTCCGCGCGTACTGTTCTTCCTCAATCTTGATGGCCTTGGCGACATGTGGCGCGGTTTGGACAAGTTCGGGGTACGCATCTTTCATCATGTCCACAACCCGGCTGCTGATCTTGTAGAGGAACGGTTCATTCAGGCCAAGCGTCTGGCCGTGATAGAGGGCGCGGCGCATGATGAGGCGTAGCACGTACCCCCGGCCTTCGTTCGAGGGCAGCACGCCGTCGGAAATCAGGAACGTTGACGCGCGCGCGTGGTCGGCGATGATGCGCAGGGAAACATCGGTGTCGTGGTTTGCGCCGTATTCGACGCTCGCGAGCGCCGCGGCTTCGTCAATCAGTGGGCGGAACAGATCGGTTTCAAAGTTGGAGAGCTTGCCTTGCAATACGCTCGCTAAGCGCTCCAGGCCCGCGCCGGTGTCAATCGAAGGCCTGGGCAGTGGAGTCATCACCCCCTGCTCGTCGCGATTAAATTGCATGAAGACGAGGTTCCACAACTCTACGTAGCGACCGCAGTCGCAGGGAAATTTGCAATCGGTGTGCCCCTGGTCGCTCGCCGCCGGACCCAAGTTGTAGTGGATTTCCGAGCATGGTCCGCAGGGGCCGGTGTCACCCATCTGCCAGAAGTTGTCGTGCTCGTCCAGGCGGAAAATGCGGTCGCGCGGCACGCCAACGTCCTGCGCCCAAATTTCCTCCGCCTCATCGTCCTCGCGGAACACCGTGACGTAGAGTTTTTCGCTCGGGATGGCGAAATCCTTGGTGATAAGCTCCCACGCCCACGGAATAGCCTCTTTCTTAAAGTAGTCGCCGAAAGAAAAGTTGCCGAGCATTTCGAAGAAGGTGTGATGGCGCGTGGTGCGGCCGACCTGCTCGAGGTCGTTGTGTTTGCCCCCCGCGCGCACGCATTTCTGCGAGGTCGTGGCGCGGGAATAATCGCGGCGCTCGCGGCCCAGGAACACGTCCTTAAACTGATTCATGCCCGCATTGGAAAAAAGCAGAGTGGGGTCATTCGCCGGCACGAGAGACGACGACGGGACCACGCGGTGGGCGCGGCTCGCAAAAAATTCCAAAAATCGGGTTCTGATCTCGTTTGATGTCATAAGGGCAATGCCAATTCTGAATTATGAATTCTGAATTATGAATTTGAAATGTTAACCCACGCAACTTCCAAATCAGTTGGATGGGGCCTTCTTGGTACTCACCAGAATAGCGGTAATTACGGCGATTAGCTCATCAGTTTCTTGAATTAAAGGTCGCAGTCTTACTCTTCCTACAAGCTGCGACTCGGCCAGAAATCGAAGCCAAAACAAGCTTTCCCTTGCCTCCTTCTGCGCGATGCCGAGTTTGTGAACGAAATCCGCCCGACTCTCACCGGCCTGGGCTTCCGCCACGTTGGCCCCCATCGAGGTGGCAGACCTTAGATACTGTTTCCCAAGAATCCAACCCGCCCCATCCTTCTTTTTCTGAAGGTGCTGATACAGTTTGACGGCCCGAAGGGCATATGCGAAGGTCCTCGCTCGAATTTCCCTCGGTGGCCCCTTGTCTGATTCTCTCGCTAATGTGTCCATGAAACCGTCATGCGCATTCGTCATTCAGAATTCATAATTCAGAATTCAGAATTTGATTTGTTCGTCATTCAGAATTCAGAATTCATAATTCAGAATTTGATTCCCCTTCCAGGTCCAGCGGCTCAACCTCCTCCGCTACGGGTTGCAACTCGGGCCGCGCGCGCACCGCTTTTATAATATCACCGGCATTGAATCCCCGGCGCATCAGGCTTTGACAGAGCGAGTGAAACCGTGCGCGGGTAAGGGGGAGGCGAAGAGTGCGGAGCTTTTTGGCCAGCGCTTGTTCCAGCAACGACCGCGCCGGAGTTCCTTGGTAGACCCGCTCGACCGCCGGTTCGATCTCCTGGTAATTCACCAGCGCGGCTTTCAGCTCGCGCCGGAGGCGATGGGGCCCGAAGAGCCGGTTTTGGGCGAGCGAATACGCGTATTGTTCGGCGAACTTGCGGTCATCGAGGTAGCCGAGCTCGCGCAGGCGGGCAATGGCCTCCGCAACCTGGCTGTCTTGGGGGCATTTTTTTTCGAGGGCGCGCCGCATTTCGGCGATGGAATAAGGGCGGCGCGCCAGCATGCGCAGCGCCGCCGTGAGGGGATCGGGCGGGGGCTGCTTACCTTTTCGCAAACCGTTCAGCCTGGCTGGCTCTCTCCATCTCTTCGCGGGCGGCGTCGGCCGTGCTGCTGACGCCGGCGATGCGCAGTTTGAACTCGTCGGGGTTGGTGGAATTGCCCAAGGCTTCTTCCAGCGTGATCAGCCCCTGGCTGTATAAGTCATGAAGAGACTGGTCAAAGGTCTGCATTCCGTATTGGGAAGTGCCCGCCGCAATGGCGTCACGAATCAAACGAGTCTTATCAGGATTGATAATGCAATCCCGGATATACTCGGTGGCGATGAGCACTTCCACCGCCGGAGCCCGCCCAATGCCATCCGCCTTGCGGACCAGGCGTTGAGAGATAATCGCCTTCAAGGTGCTCGCCACTTGCAAACGAATCTGCTTCTGCTCCGGAGGCGGGAAAACCGCGATAATACGCTGGATGGTTTCCATGGCGTCGGTGGTGTGCAAGGTGGAAAACACCAGGTGGCCGGTCTCGGCGGCCAGCAGCGCCGTCTGGATGGTTTCCAGGTCGCGCATTTCGCCCACCAGAATGACGTCCGGGTCCTGGCGAAGGGCGGCGCGCAGGGCGCTGCCGAAACTCGGGGTATCCACTTCTACCTCGCGCTGGTTACAAAAGCCCTTCTTGTCACGATGCAGGAACTCGATGGGATCTTCAATCGTAATGATGTGGTCGGTGCGGGTAGAATTGATGCGGTCCACCATCGCCGCCAGGGTGGTGGATTTGCCGCTTCCGGTGGTTCCTGTTACCAATACCAGACCGCGAGGTTCCTGACAGATCTTGTCCATCACACGCGGCAGGAGCAGTTCCTCGAGGGTGCGAATCTTGGTGGGAATGACGCGGAGCACCATGCCCACGTTGCCACGCTGCTGAAAAACGTTTACACGGAAACGGCCCAAGCCCGACACGCCGTAAGCCATGTCGAGTTCGGCATTTTCCTTGAACTTCTGCTTCTGCCGGTTGGTCATCATGCTGAACGCCATGTTCAGCATGTCCTCGCTGGAAATGCGCGTGTACTGCGTCAGCGCGCGGAGTTCGCCATCCACGCGGAGATAAGGATAGTTCCCCACCTTCAGGTGCAAGTCGGAAGCTTTGTTCTCGCAGGCAGTCCGAAGCAGTGTGTCAATGTTCAGACCATCGGCGCTGTTAGCCATTTAGAACCCTTTCTGCGGCTGTCACCTGATTTTCGTTCAAGTTAGCACACGGCCACTAAGGTGTCAAAAGGAAGTGGCGAACAATCAAAGAGTGAATAGTAAATGGTGTGTTTACTATTCACTATTCCTTACCGGCCAACTGCCACGGGCTGATTGCACAAGGTTAGCCACTCATATTTGTCTTCCGCCTGGCCTTGCACGATCGCCAGAAAGCGTTCCTGCAAGGCGCGCGTGATGGGGCCGGGCTGGCCCTTGCCCACAACGATCCGGTCGACGGAGCGGATAGGCGTGATTTCCGCCGCGGTTCCGGTAAAGAAGACCTCGTCGGCAATGTAGAGCATTTCGCGCGCGATGTTTTGCTCGCTCAGCGGGTAACCCATCTCGAGCGCCAGCGTCACCACCGAGTCGCGGGTGATGCCCGGCAGCACGGAAGCGGAGAGCGGCGGCGTATAGATTTTGCCCTCGCGGATGACAAAGATATTCTCGCCGCTGCCTTCGCTCACATGGCCGCTGGTGTCCAGGCAAATCCCCTCCGTGTAGCCGTTGGTGAGCGCTTCCATCTTGATGAGCTGGGAGTTCATGTAATTAGCGGCCGCCTTGGCCATGGTGGGCAGAGTGTTCGGCGCCGTCCGCTGCCATGAGGAAACGCACACATCCACGCCATTGCGCAGCGCTTCGTCGCCCAGGTATTTCCCCCAGGCCCATGCCAGGATATAGATCTCAATGGGGTTCTTCAGGGGATTGACACCCATCTCACCCTCGCCACGAAACACCACCGGGCGAAGGTAGCAGTGCTTGACATTGTTCAAGCGCACCAACTCCACCATCGCCTCCGCCAGTTGTTGGCGGGTGAAAGGCAGTTCCATCCGATAAATCTTGGCCGAGTTCACCAGCCGGTCGGTGTGCTCCTTTAACCGGAAGATCGCCGGGCCGTGCAGCGTATCGTAGCAACGAAGGCCTTCAAATAAGGAGGAAGCATAATGGACCACATGCGCCGAAACGTGGATCGTGGCTTCCCCCCAGGGTATGAATTTGCCGTTGTGCCAAACATGCTCGTAGTTGTTTACTGCCATGGATTCGTCTCCAGCTTTCCCCCCGGAGGTTTTGAATTGCGTGCCGCCCGCGGAATGTCCGGGCGGCAGCCCTCAAGCCACAAAATTATATCATGGGGCAAGGTGGCGCCGGACGAATTCGGCGGACCGCGCGAAGTTGGCCTGCATCCCGCGTGGGAATTGGCCTGAAGGCCTTTGGGAGGTTTTGCATGCCATTCTGCCTCTGCCCCTCCTTGCCCCGGCTCCGCTCTTCGATTCTCCTCGGGCGCTCCATGCCCAACTCCGGGGAAAACCTGGCGTAGAACCTGGGTATTACCTGACATCATAATGCCGGGCCAAGGGATTTCTCGCGTCGGCGTAAACCCTCCTATCAGTCCCATAAGCGCTAACTTGACGCGTCGGTCCCATTCCGAAGCCGCGTAGCGGCGACGTCGTGTGGCCCACGGCGAGCCAGCCGTGGGTTAAGAGTCTCCGAAAAATGCTTCTCCAGCCCCGTAGGGGCGACGTCCGGCAGCCGCTTGACCTGACGTCGCCCCTACGGGGCTCAAAATGATTGTTGTCGTGCATGCGTTCCCACGGCTGGCTCGCCGTGGGCTAAATGACCACGCCCGCTTTGCGGGCTTTCGGGCGGCTCATGGCGTCAAGTTAGCGCTTATGCCTATCAGTCCTGGGTATTACCCGACATGTGAATCCCGGTAGAAGAAATTTTTATAACGGTAACCAAAATAAATTTCTTGCATCTCAGTGAAGTGTAGTGGCATTTTATCCACTACGGGGCAACCGACAGACTATCAGGGGAAGAGAGACCCAGCAGAGCCTGACGACATGCTAGCCGTGTATGGCCGGGCAAAGTTTATGGCGTTTATTCGCAAACGCGGCGAATCCTATTACCTGGTTCACAACGTGCGCCAGGAAGGGCGCGTGCGTCAAATTCATCTGGCCTGTCTGGGCCGGCGGCCGCATATTAGCGACGATGTTGTTCGGGGAGTTGCGTCCAAGCATCCTTTTCTGCAAGTTGATTGGAAGGAACTGCGCGAGAAAGCCTCCCGAAACGTGGTTCAGCCTTTCGAGCACGACTCGCGATACCTCCGGGATTTACTCTTAGCGATTCGGAATCTTCATTTCGACCTGGCCGATTTGCCCTTGCCGTTGCTCGAGTTGGCGAAAGACCGTGAGTTGTCAGCCCAGTTGATTGCCGGGCTCAAATTGCTTCGAACCACTCTGGATGTGAAGCTCCATGGGCTTCGCAAGGTTAAGGGGACAGCTTTCGATGCGTGAGAACCAAGGGAGGATAAATATGGGCGTACGTCAAACCATCCTGGATCCAAGTCAGAACAGCCCGGAAGTCCGGGAATTTGAGAAGGCCCTTCGTCAGCGGGTCGTGGGGCAGGACCGCGCCGTCCGCCGCCTGGCGCGGGTTTACCAGGTTTATCGCGCGGGGCTTTCCACACCGGGACGGCCAGTGGTCAACCTCCTCTTTCTCGGGCCCACGGGCTCCGGCAAAACGCGGTTGGTGGAAGCGACCGCGGAGGTCCTCTTCGGCGAACCGCACGACATCATAAAAGTGGATTGCGCGGAATTTCAACATAGCCATGAGATCGCCAAGCTGATCGGTTCTCCGCCGGGGTACCTCGGCCACCGTGAAACCCAGCCCTTGATCACCCAGGAGGTGCTCGATCAGCACCACACCGAGAAGGTTAAACTTTCGCTGGTCCTGTTTGACGAAATCGAGAAGGCCTCCGACGCCCTCTGGCAGCTCCTGCTCGGCATTTTGGACAAGGGCACCCTCACCTTGGGCGATAACCGCCGGGTGGATTTTTCACACACCATGATCTTCCTCACTTCGAACCTTGGCTCGCACGAAGTGATGAACTTGATGGGCGGCGGGCTGGGCTTCGCCTCGAAGCGCGGCGATGAAGATGAGGAATTGGATCAAAAGATATACCGGGCGGCCACGGAGGCGGCGCGGCGCAAGTTCTCGCCGGAGTTCATGAACCGCATCGACAAGGTCATTGTGTTTCGCGCTCTTACCCGCGAACACCTGGAGAAGATCCTCGACATCGAGCTTGCCCGCGTGCAGCACCGCATCATCAACGCCACCGACGGCCGGCAGTTCGTGTTTCGCTGCACCTCGGAGGCGCGGGACTTCCTGCTGCGCGAGGGCACGGACATCAAGTTCGGGGCGCGTCACCTGAAGCGCTCCATCGAGCGCCATCTGGTCTTCCCCATCTCGAACTTGCTCGCCACCGAGCAAATCCAGCTCGGCGATCTCATCACGGTGGATTTTGATGCCGACCTTGGTAAACTGCTCTTCGCCAAGGATGATCTGGGCGCACTCGTGCACGGAGAGGAAGAAGAAACGCAAGAAACCGCGCTGGTGCCGGTATCCGTGCAAACTGCCGGGGCTTCGCGAGCCCTCGCCCGGCGCGCCAGCCAGGAGGCCTGACGGTAACGGTGTTCCAGGGCCTCTCCTTTCAGCTTGCAACCGAGGGGACGGGAAACCCCGTGGGTGCTCTCCTCTGCATTGACGAGAATTGTTCGGTCGCCGAATCCTGGGAAACGAGGAGAAGTTGGGAGGGCAAAATCACGCCCCGGCAGGTCAATCCAAGATACTCACGATGTTGGAGAAATCATCCGTCCAGACTCGCGAACCGGGTGCAGCCGGGAGCACCCTCCAGCGTGAGTCTTTCCTGAGAGGTTCCAGATCGCTCGAGTTGCAGGCCATCACCACCCACCGGGAAGCGAACTTGCCCTCGCGCGCTTCGTCTTCGCTGACATGGGCGTCATCATTGCTTAAGCAGTACAAGCCCGCATCGTGGGCCAAATTACCCAAAACACTATGAAGGTCCAAGTGACGGTTGCTGATGTGAAAAGCCAGGACCCCATTCGGGGCAAGCTTGGTCAGGTAAAGGGCCAAGGCCTCGCGAGTCAGAAGGTGGGTAGGAATGGAATCGCCGCTGAAGGCGTCCAGCACGATCATGCCATATCCATGCGCAGGCGCAGCGCGCAACGACAGCCGCCCATCACCCAATACCACGCGCACGGGGGATCCGCAATCAGACAGATAAGTAAAGTAGCGCCGGTCTTGGGCGATGTGTAAGACGGTCGGATCGATTTCATAAAACGTGAATCGCTGATGGGGTTGATGGTAACAAGCCATCACGCCCGCGCCCAACCCAATGAGCGCCACCTCATTCTCCACCGGGCTCTCCTGAAAGGCCGCAAACACCTGGCCAATCGGCCCGCTTCGGGTGTAGTAAGCCAACGGTTCACAGGCGCGGCTGGGATCCAGGCTCTGTAGACCATGCGGGATGCTGCCATGAAAGAGCACGCGGCAATTCATTTCGGCATTATCGCTAACGCGATAAACACCGAAGAAGCTGCGTTCGCGGTGGAGGATGTGGCCAAAGGATCCGGTGTAAACCTGGCTGGCCAGGATTAAGGCTGCCAATCCCAGCCCAAAACGCCGGGGCCGCGCACCAAAGCGCAGACAGCAGATCGCGGCAGCCCCGAAGATGATGAAGATGATGAAGTCAAGTCCACGCCCGGGCGCCACTCCCTTTGCTTGCAGTTCCAGCGCTGCGACGGCGACGGCCAGACCCAACGCAGCGGGCAAGAGATAGTCAAGCTGGCGAACGCGGCGCGTGTCTTGTACCACGTCGATCGGCGGGCAGAGCATCGCGGCCAGTACCAGTGCTATCGGAAACTCCAACACCGTGCTGAAGACCATGGGCGCAAGCAGGGCGTTGAATGCGCCACCCAGCACTCCCCCCACGGAAACCCAGAGATAAAACTCGGTGAGATGTTGGGTAGCAGGACGAGTGCGGGCCACTTCCCCGTGGCAGACCATGGCCACCGCAAAGAGGGTCAGCAGATCAAGCGGGAGTAGAATCATCAAAGGCGGCACACCCTTCAATGCGAAGGGAATCGCGGCGGCCAGAATCAGTAAAGGCATTCGCCGTCTCAGCCCAAGAGGAAAGAGAAGGGGCTTGCGCGCGAAGACCAGCACGAAGCTGAGCAGGTAGAGCGCCAGGGGGAGAACCCAGAAGAGAGGAATGGGGGGAATATCGGTGGTGAGCGCGGTCGTAACGCCCAGCATCAGGCTGGAGGGCACAAAGGCCAGCATCACCCAGCGCAACCGGCGGCGCAATGTGGGATTCTCAGCGTCGCGAGCGGTCACTTCTTCAATCCCGGCGTCCGGCGGCAGGGTGGCCACCGAACCTGAAACCTCGTTGCGGGAGCGCCAAGCCAGCAAAACGCAAACGGCCACCAGCAACAAAAGTAATCCGTAGCACCAGGTCCAAAGCCGGCTTTGATCCCTCAGTCCCAGCAGGGGCTCCAGCACGAACGGATAACTTAATAAACCCAGCAAGCTCCCGGAATTACTCGCGGCGTAAAGAAAGTATGGGTCGCCGGACGAGGGATGCTCGGAGAGTGCAAACCATTTTTGCAAGAGGGGAGTGGTGGCGGACAATGCGAAGAAGGGCAAGCCTACCGCCACCAGTAGCAACCGGAGCAGCCACCACACCGGATTGGGTTGTGCGGGCGGCGTCCATCCGCCGGGCACATGAACCGGCAGCAATGCCAGGGCGGCCAGTAGCACCGCCGCGTGCACAGCAAGTTGGGTGCGTTCTCCCAGCAACTTCGCCGAGGCGTGCGCATACGCGTACCCTGCCAGCAGCGCCACTTGAAAAAAGACGAGGCAAGTGGTCCAAACCGCGGCGCTCCCCCCCAGGAGCGGCAGCGCCATCTTGGCGAACATCGGTTCCACCAGGAACAGTAACGCCGCGCTGCCAAACATGGTCACAGAAAACGCCGCGACCAAAAGGGTATGCGACCTGCGTCCCCCCGGGTCCGTCGAGTCAGGAAATGGCTGTGGCCCGCGGGTTGAACCGCACGGGCCTCCCCCCGGCGAGAAACGAAGGTGCGCAAACAAGGGGGACCTGCTAACGGGGTCAATCATGGAGAGCCCGAAGATGCGGAGAGTTTAGGATCAGAATCGAAAGCTAGCTGGCTTCTTTCCGAGGGGCCCAGTAGACCTCCTCGCGGATGGATTCCTTGGGGAAGCCGCGCCGGCGCAGAATTCCCCTGCCGTTTTCAATCATCTGAGGGTGCCCGCAGAGATAGACCGTCGTGTGCGGGGGACCGAGCTTGAGGTCATCGATGTATTTGCGCAGGATGTCTTCCACCCGCCCGACTTCCCCGTTCCATTCCCGGTCTTCCCACGGTCGGCTGATGGCAGGGATGTAGCTGAACCACGGAAATTCCTGGGCGAGGGCTTCCAGTTCTTCCCGATAGGCAAATTCCCAAGAGCGGCTGGCGGCTTGCAGCACGACCAACCGGACACCGAGATGATTGCCCTGCCGCGCCTCGCGCGCCAGCGCTCGGGCGATGCTGACGTAAGGAGCCACCCCCGTCACCGTGCATACCAAAAGGTGCTGTTTGTGCCCGCTCTTCCCGTCAAAGGTGAAAGATCCCTTGGCGTTACGACGCATCAATAACGTATCACCCACATGGCGATGGTAAAGCGGAGGGGTAATTCTACCCTTCATCACCAGCTCAAAGAAAAACTCTACCTCCGCCTCATGCGGGCTGGAACAGATGGAGTACGACCGCTCCACCACCTTACCCTCCTTTTCCTCGATGCCCAGCGTCGCGTACTGGCCCGGTTTAAAGGTAATGGGAAGCTCGGGGCGAACCCGTATCGACCATAAATCCTCGGTATGATCTTTGCGGAAGATTATTTTCGCTCTCTGGAACTTCTCGGCAGAAGCCGTCATGCGGTCTGATCTTGCCCCCTTCAATCAGTTTCGAACCGTGGAGCAGTCTTCCCGCGGAGGGATGAAAACTCGACCGCGGGGGGCTTAGCTCCAAGCCCGTGGATGGCCACCGTTTCAGAATCTCAGAACTTCACGTGTGGGTCAACTGGGGAAACACTGGACAGACCGAATCGGCCGGAAGCCGCTCCGCCAACTGAAATTGCTTGCTGCACAGGTTTGAAGGTTGGTTGCGCCTGCGGGGTCGCTTAAGGCTTAATCTTTTCCGCCGAGAGGTCCTGGGGAAGGCATCAGGAGAATTTCTTCCGTAGTCGCACGCCGAGGCTGCACCAGTGCGCTCAGCACGGCGGCCGCCACATCCTCGGGTTGCAATAGGTCCTCCCCACGTACGGCGAAATCCACTTCATCTTTCATTCGCGTCTCTGTCATTCCGGGCAACACGGCCATCACTCGGATGCCCTCCCTACGGAGCTCGCGGCGCAGCACGCCCGTCAATCCCCACGCACCGAATTTTGCGGCGGTGTACGCGGAACAGTTCGGAAACGCGATGCGGCTGGAAATGGAAAGAATATTCACCACGTCACCCTGGCTGCGCTTGAGCAACGGCAACGCCGCCTGGGTGGTCAAGAAAATGGAAGTGAGGTTCGTTTCGATATTGCGCTTCCAATCTTCCAGGGTGGTTTTGGCGAAGGGTTTGTAAGTGAAAACTCCGGCATTGTTGATCAAAACATCGAGCCGCCGGATTTGCTTTTGGACGGCCGCGATGAGCCGTTTCACATCATCGGGCTTGGTGATATCCGTAGGCATACTCATCACCGTGCCGGGAATCTGCGCGGCGGCACGGGCGAGCGGCCCACGATTTCGCCCCACTAAAATCAGCTTGGCGCCCTCAGTATCCAGAGCTTGCGCGATCGCCAAACCGATCCCCCGACTCGCGCCTGTTATCAGAACGGCCTTACCTTCGAGCTTTCCCATAGGTTGACTTGTCCGGCGGCGGCATTACCAGCTTCGCATACGTATTTCTTCCTCAGACCCGCTCTTTGAGCAGCCGCAGGAATTCCGAGCGTGTCCCTTCACACTCGCGGAAAACCCCCAGCATATGGGAGGTCACCGCGATGGAGTTTTGCTTCTCGACGCCCCGCATGATCATACAGAGATGGCGTGCCTCGACGATAACGCCGACTCCCTGCGGTTTGATCTTTTCCATGATGGTCTCGGCAATCTGCACGGTCAGGCGCTCCTGCACTTGCAGCCGCCGCGCGAAGACATCCACGATGCGGGGAATCTTGCTCAGGCCAATCACCCGGCCATTGGGAACGTAAGCCACGTGGCAACGCCCGAAAAACGGGAGCAAGTGATGTTCGCAGAGGCTGAACACCTCAATGTCTTTCACCATCACCATCTCGTCATACGCCACCGAATAAAGCGCGCCATTCAATACCTTGTCAATGTCCTGCTGGTAGCCGCTGGTCAGGAAGCGTAGGGATTTCGCAACGCGCTCCGGAGTCTTGCGGATACCCTCGCGATCCGGATCCTCTCCCACCCCCGCAATGAGTTTACGGACCGCCTCGGCCATCGGGTCGGCAGGTGGAGCGCTTTCAAGTTCCTCGAGGTCTTCCAACTCATCGGCTTTCATAATTGTTCTCAACCTTTTCCTTTCTTGCGTCCGGTGTGCTCGGGCACATATTCAAATGAATTCAAGCTCGTCTCTTCCAGGCGCACACGATCCAGTTGTAATCCGCCCACCGCACCCGCCGCCTCCAGAGGATCGCGCAGAAGTTCATAGATCTCCAGGCAAAGGTTCTCCGTCGTGGGAACTCGGGTGCGAAAGTTCTCCATGTCCAAGTTCAGATTCTTGTGGTCAAGCTTCTCGATTATGCGCTCGGCAACAATTCCATCCAGCGCCGCCAAGTCAAATACCATGCCCGTAGCTGGATCGATGGGGCCGGCCACGGTCACCTCCAAAAGATAGTTGTGCCCGTGCCCATTGGGGTTGTTGCATTTTCCATAAACCCGGCGATTCTCCTCCGCGCTCAAAGCGTCGTTGTGCAGCCGATGCCCGGCTGAAAATCGATAGCGTCGCGTCAGGTAAACCATCATTCTCCGTAATAATCCACGAATAAGTCCGGGGTCTCGTACACCCTGATTCGATGCAGCTTCCCGTGGGCAAGTTTCGGCGCCAGCAGATTCCAAATCTCCACCGCGATGTTTTCCGTGGTCGGGTTCTTCTCCGCGAAGGCGGGGACTTCCTTATTGAGGAATCTATGATCCATCAACTGGATCACCTCTTGGTCGAGCAGGACCTTCAATTCCTTGAGGTCCAGCACCATTCCCGTAATGGGATCAACCGCACCACTCACCGTCACTTCCACGGTATAGTTATGCCCGTGGCCCAGAGGATTATTGCACTTGCCGAAGATCCGGCGATTCTCTTCCGGCGTGAAATTCGGATTGTGGTAATAATGCGAGGCGGAAAACTCTACTCGCCTTGTGACGTAGATCATCCCTTTCCTTTCGTGGCGTAATGACGCCCCTTCCATTCGATGTTTCCCCTGGCGCGGTGGGCGCAGAGCGAACCCAGCATCAATGCCCCAAGTAGGGCGGCGCCGATCGGTTGGTAGCTTGCCAGGGCCGGATCAAAACCCAAAAGCGCCAGCGCTCGCCCATAATTCCATTGACGCGCCAACGCCAGTAGAAACAAGCTCAACGCCAACAGCGTGACCACGCCCTCGACGTGGCCTATGGCGATCCACAAACATGCCACCACAAAAGCTACTATCGGGAACAAATCTAAAATCCAGAGTGACGCAACCGCCGCAAGCATTTTGGAGAGGTTTCCCTCATAGAGAAGGTAGAGATTCTTGGTCCAGCCCTGCCACATATCACGAAAACTGCGGTACATGCGCGTCCGCACCCACCGCGCCCCCGGCAGAAATAGCAGTTTCCCGCCCCGCGCTTTGATTCTGCGTGCCAGTTCCACATCCTCGAGAATCTCGGACTTCACCGCCTCGTGCCCGCCAACGCGCTCGTAGAAGTCCCTACGCACAAGCAGGTACTGACCGTTGGCAGCGGCGGCCGGCGAACGCGGGTCGGAAACCTCCTCGAAGCGAAAAAGGGAGGCTAGTTTGACATACACGAAGGGGATGACCGCTTTCTCCCACCATGTCGGCGTGTCCTGTCCTGGCGAAATCGAAAGCAGGTCGGCGTGCTCATCCTCCGCGCGTTGTACCAGTTCTCCCAGGCTTCCTGGAACATGGTCAGTGTCAGCATCGGTAAAAAGCAGCCAATCCCCCGAGGCCGCGCGCGCTCCCTTTGCTACCGCATGCGTCTTCCCCAGCCAACCCTCCGGCAATGACTCCACGCAAAAGGTGCGGAGGGTAGGAACCTCAGATTCCAGCGCGGCCAGAATTTCCCCCGTCCGGTCAACCGACTGGTCATTCACCACCAGAATTTCCCGAATGCCCGGTTGATGCGCGAGTGATCTCACCACGCGCTCGATATTGTCCTCTTCGTCGCGTGCCGGGATGATGGCCGAAACCCGTCCCTGATGGCCCGTACTCATCCCCCTGAAGAAGTTAGAAGCTAGCAGCAAAAATGGACCCAAGACTATTAACTTCTAGATTCTAACTTCTAGCTTCTCATTCCTAGCTCCTGCTTGATCTCGCATGACAAGATGCAGACATTCATTATAATAGACGATGCTGACATGAGCAAAACCAACGCCGTTAAAGCTGCAATCCTGATCGTGATTCTGGGGGGAGCCGTTTACTTTGCCCTGCGCCAACGCCAAGCGCGCCCTCTTGCCATCGGCGAAGATGCGCCCGATTTCTCCGTGCCCGCTCTTCCTTCCGGCTCGTTGGATTTGAAAAAATACCGCGGACAAGTTGTTGTCCTGAATTTCTGGGCCACTTGGTGTCCCCCTTGCGTGGAAGAAACGCCCAGCCTGGAAGAGTTTGCGGAGAAGATGCGAGACCATGGAGTGATTGTGCTTAGCGTAAGCGTCGACGAGGATCAAAAGGCTCTTCAGGATTTCGTTCAGAAGTATCACCTCTCCTTTCCGGTCGGGCGCGATCCGGACCGGTCGCTCGCGGCCCGCTTTGGGACCTGGCAATTTCCTGAAACTTACATATTGGACCGTCGCGGCCTGCTTGCGGAAAAATTGGCGAACGCCGCCGACTGGAGCGACCCCCGCATTCAGAACTTTGTCCTGGACCTTGCTCGCACGTCCAATCGCTAGTGTAACGACTCCTGGCATTGCCCCGTTAGTTCCTACGCGCTGATCCCGGGAACCGATCCGGAACTCATGGCGTCCATCACGATTCGCCAGAGGCTAATGACTTCCACCACCACTTCTTCCTCCGGCACATTGACCTTTGCCTGCCGGTTGAAGAGTTGTGCCTGATAGATAATCCCCGCGAGCGTTGCCGCCACCCCCGGATCAACCTTTTCCGCCGTCTTTGGTAAACCGGTTTTCTTTGCCATCAGTCATCTCCTTTATGCTCCCGCGCTGCGGCAATTCTAACATAGGGGCCACCCAGTTCAGTCAGCACCACTTGTCGCCTCCGGTCGAGCTGGCTTAAGATCGATTTGAGGTATGATGGCGTGATTGATCCTGTATGCGGCATGGAGGTAACGCCCCAAGACGCCGCGGGTTCTTATCAATACCAAGGCCGGCAATTCTATTTTTGTAGCCAATCTTGCCTGGAACAGTTCCAGGCCAGCCCCCAAGCTTTTCTCACTTCGCCCTCCGACCGCATCACGGTGCCGTCAGCGGACCCCGGCGCCCTTTACACTTGCCCGATGCACCCGGACGTCCGCCACCGCGGCCCCGGCGTGTGTCCCAAATGTGGCATGGCGCTCGAGCCCCTTACCGTCATCCAGGAGGAGGAAACCAACCCGGAACTCCGCCTCATGACGCGGCGATTCTGGCTCAGCCTGGCGCTGACGGCGCCGCTGATCGTCATTGATATGTCAGACATGCTGGGCGGGCATTCCATCAGACACGCGATAAACCCGAGGCTGCTTGCCTGGGTCGAGTTGGTTCTTGCCACTCCCGTGGTTCTCTGGGGCGGCTGGCCATTCTTCCAACGCGGATGGGCATCGATCATTAACCGCAGCCTCAACATGTTCACACTCATCGCCATGGGTACGGGCACGGCCTACCTCTACAGCGTCCTCGCAACTGTTTTCCCCCAACTGTTCCCGCCATCTTTCCGGCTTTCTTCCGGCGAAGTCCCGGTGTATTTCGAATCCGCTGCCACGATTACCACGCTGGTTCTTCTGGGGCAAGTACTCGAGTTGCGCGCGCGCAGCCGCACCAGCAGCGCGCTTAAAGCCTTGCTGGGACTTGCACCCAAAACCGCCCGTCGGCTGCGCCCCGACGGCGGCGAGGAAGATGTGCCTCTGGACCAAGTAGTCCGCAGTGACCGCCTGCGCGTGCGCCCTGGCGAGAAGATCCCGGTGGATGGAAGCGTGCTCGAAGGCGCGAGTTCCGTGGATGAGTCGATGGTAACGGGCGAACCCATACCGGTGGAAAAGATCGTTGGGGACCGCGTCACGGGCGGCACGGTAAATGGTACGGGGGGCTTCGTGATTCGCGCGGAGCGCGTCGGCGCTGAAACACTCCTGGCGCAGATTGTGGCGATGGTCAGCGAAGCCCAGCGAACTCGCGCGCCCATTCAGCGCTTGGCTGACGTCGTGGCGTCCTACTTCGTGCCCGCGGTGGCAGGCATCGCGGCGCTCACGTTTGTTGTCTGGTCGATCCTCGGCCCGCCGCCACGCCTTGCCTACGCGCTGGTCAGCGCCGTTGCCGTACTGATCATCGCCTGCCCCTGCGCCTTGGGCCTGGCCACGCCCATGTCCATCATGGTGGGCATGGGGCGAGGGGCGACGGCAGGCGTGCTGATTCGCAACGCCGAAGCTCTCGAGGTTCTGGCCAAGGTGGATACATTGGTCATCGACAAGACCGGAACCCTAACCGAGGGTAAACCGCGCCTCGCCGCCACCAAGCCCCAACCGGGCTGGACCGAATCGGAATTGCTGCGCCTCGCCGCAAGCCTGGAGCAGGGCAGCGAACATCCTCTTGCCGGCGCGATCGTTGCGGCTGCGAAAGCGCGCTTGCTTGCCCTCTCCGAGATCACGGACTTTCGTTCTTTCCCCGGCCAGGGGGTGACCGGCTCAGTGGAGGGCAAGGCCGTCGCCCTCGGCAACGCCGCCCTTTTCGAGTCCCTCGCCATCCCTCCCGGCAGCTTGCGGCATGAAGCTGAGGAACTGCGTCGCGATGGATCGACCCTTATCTTTCTTGCCATCGATCTCCGGCCCGCGGGAGTGCTTGCGGTGAACGATCCCATCAGGGCTTCGACGCCTGACGCCCTTAGGCTTCTTCAGCAGGAACGCCTGCGCATCGTCATGCTGACCGGAGACAGCCGCAGTACAGCGGAAGCCGTGGCGCGCCAACTGGGGATCGATGCTTTTGAGGCGGAAGTCCAGCCCGCGCGCAAGGGCGAAATCGTGAAACAGCTTCAGTCACGGAGCCGCATCGTGGCCATGGCCGGCGACGGCATTAACGACGCGCCGGCCCTCGCGCAAGCGAACGTCGGCATCGCCATGGGAACCGGGACGGACGTCGCCATGGAAAGTGCGGGAATTGTATTGGTGAAAGGCGATCTGCGCGGCATCGCGCGCGCGCGCCGGCTGAGCCGGAGCACGCTGCGCAATATCCGGCAAAATCTTTTCTTCGCCTTCGTCTATAATATGGTGACGGTGCCGGTGGCGGCAGGCGTGCTCTATCCGCTTCTGGGTTGGAGATTGAGTCCGATGCTTGCGGCGGCGGCCATGACCTTTAGCTCCGTCTCGGTTATCACCAACGCCCTGCGTCTCCGCAATGTGCAGATCTGACGCGACACCCGAGGCGCGCAGACCATCGGGAGATCGCATAATCGGGCGATGGGGTGAACAACGAGCGAGACCCGTCACCGGATCAACCGATATTGTGACGTGAGGATCCATGACCTTCTTGAAAACTCGGTTTAAGCTGGAGAAGGAACTGACCCCCAAGGAGCTTGAGCATCTCTCGCGGCTCTCCACAGTCTATGGAATCCGTGGGCTCTCCTTCGAAGGGCAGGATTTGATCGTCGAATATGATGCGTCGCGCATCCACGAAGCGGAGGTGCTGGCGGAGGTCCGGGGCGTGGGTATTCCCGCCGACCCTTTGCAACCCATCCCCCTGGGGGGATTTGACCACACCGGCGAATTCCACGATTTCGCCTGGCCGACGCAGGGCCTTTCTCCCGTCAATCAGAAAGCGAAGTGAGGCGCCTTTTTCAGGAGATCATTGTGGCAACCAGCTTTCAAGGCTTCACAGGCGATTCATTTATCTTTTTCCAGGAGCTTGCTCGAAACAACCAGAAGGCGTGGTTCGACGCGAACCGTGCCCGCTACGATCAGCACGTCGTAGGGGCCTTTCGTAGCCTGCTGGAAACACTCACACCGGACCTCTTGAAGCTCAATCCGCATTTCGAAGTTCGGGGCAAAACCAACGGCAACTTTTCCCGCATTAACCGCGACATCCGCTTCAGCAAAGACAAAAGCCCCTACAAATCAAATTTCTATCTTTACGTTTACGACGGCCGCCACGACCGTGGCCACGCGGGCCGCTTGTACGTGGGGCTCTCAGCGGATTGCCTGACCGTGGGCTTCTCCATTTACGGCAGTTGGCGGGGGCCCAAAGCGGCACTGGAAACCGTGTTTCGCAAGCGCGTTGCGTCGCACCACGAAGTTTTTGAGACTCTTCTGGCCCGCATCGTTCGAGGCCGACGATACGAAACCTACTGGCATCGCGAAGAGAAAGGGGAATGGGCGCAGCACGCGGGGCTGCCACGCCGCGAGGAAGATTGGCAAACACTCCACGCTTGGGTGGTGCGAAAGGTCTTCCTGCCCAACGCGCGGGGGCTCGGGACTCCCGCCTTTGCCGGGGTGGTTGAGCGCATTTTTGCGGAACTTTACCCACTTGTCATCTTCACTTCTGCGGTCAACCCCAAATGGGAAGCCGAGATCACGAAGGCGCTCAAGTGAGGAAGGGACCTGCCCCTACCGGCCGCCTGGCGAAGCCAGTTGGTTGTGGCCGCCTTGGGATTCATCAATGATCGTCTTCTGCACGTCGCCCAGGAAGAGGTTCTGGTCGGCGAAAACCGCATCGGCCTTGGGCCCGATGTAAATTCCCACCGCCTGCACGACAACCCCATCGATGCGATGCGACCGGATGGTGTTGGACACGAATTTAAGATCGCGCGTCTCCCCCTCAATGCGGATACCATAACCGGGCTCGCCGGGGCGGCCGTTGTCCTCGAGGGTATTCGCTTCAAAAGTGTTGCGGCTCGCCGCGTTGGCGGCAACTTCATCGCGAAAATAAATCCCGGCGTGACCGTTCCCACTCGCGGAGTTACCCAAAAACACATTATCCGTATCCTTATGCCCCAATGAAATACCATCACGGCCATTGTTCCATGACTGGTTGTGCTCATAACGCGCGTGTTGAACACGCCAGCAAAGGAAGAGACCATCTTGGCCGTTATCGTGGGCGCGGCAGTCGCGCACGATGCCGCGCGACGCACCCGTTCCCAGATGAATCCCCAGGTAGGCGTTACCGTCAGCCTCGCAATTATCCACCACCGGGTCTTCCACGAATTGCAGGCTGATGCCGTCGCCCGGGTAGTTGCGGGCCACACAGTTGCGGACGGTCATGCGACGGGAATGAAAGAAGTATATCGCGCCTGTCTGGCAGCCATCCAGAATGCCGCTGCCGGCGCGGTTGCCATCCAAACTCAGGTCCTCAACCTGCACATCTTCCACGTCAAATCCCGCGATAAGGGGAAACGTATTGAAAACCTGCCCCTGGTTCGCGACGGAATAGTCCATTTGCAGAAACCGATCGAACCGCAGGGTATTCCCCTCGATTCCGACGATGGTGCGGACGCTGGGCGTCCAACCATCAGGATTGACCTTGTCGAGAATGGTAACCCCCATACCGGGGGCAAAGCCGCTGGCGCTTTCGACCGTGGCGATCATCTCGCCATAATCGGCATCGAGGCTCAGCTTGCTCTGGACTCCCGGAGCTTTCTTCAGCACGGTTTTTTCCGGACCTTCCCCGCGTATGCGGATGTGACTGGCCAGTCGCACGGAATTGGCGAGCACATACGTTCCGGCCTTGATCACGACCGTGCCGCCGCCCGCTGCCGCCACGCGATCGACGGCCTTTTGGATGGCCGCCCCATCCGTGCCGATGACGTCGGCGTCGGCCGGGCCCACCGTAACCGTCATACGTCCCCCCTGCCCGCGCGCCCCGCCCGGCATGAGCACCAGAGCGAGGATGCTGAAGGCAAGCCCGAGGCCCGCCGGCGAGACCGAAAATCTTCCTGATTTCCTTGGCATCGCGATTTTCCTGGCTGACGAAGATTCGCTTCCATTGCGAGCACGATTTTAGCAGGTAATCCGGCCGGCAACACGCGGAGTTGCGGCACGCGGCCCATGCCTGCGGAAGGCCCCAGGATTCTGGCCTTTCGCGCCCCTAAGCAGCGACACACAGCCGCGCGTTACTTGTTCATCTCTGGTGGTTACGATAGAATCACCTCGAAGTGAAGTTGTCCTGTCATGAATGTTGAAAAAGGGCCTATCAACGGCTTCAGTCTGGAACCGGAAAGGACCAGCTTGAAATCTCGGAAGCAATCAGCTTTGCAGCCGGGCCTGGGCATTCTGGTGGCAACCCTCTGCCTTATCATTTCGCCAGGATGTGCCCCGCCAAAGCGAACCCAAGCTACGCAAAGCGAGGATTTTGCCGCCGAGGCGAAACTGCTCTATCGTGTCGTCGCTTGCAGCGGCGACGCTGCCTTACCTGCCAACCTCGACCCGCAAATCGTCGCCCGCCATTGCCAGTCGCTCCAGGCGCAAATGGCTCGCTATCGCCGCGTGTACCTGGCGCGGGCCAAACCCTTCCTGGCGGCCCTGCGCCCCAGTGATTTGCCGGATTCGGTGGTCTATCCCTTTGGCGGCGGCGACCTCCTGGCGGCCCTGACCACTTTTCCCGACGCCCGCCGGATTACCACCCTTTCCCTGGAACTCTCCGGCGATCCTCGACGTATAACCAACATCGATAATACCCGGCTTGATCAGAGCCTCGATCTCGTCGACCACAATGTGGGCGGGTTGCTGGCCGCCAACGATAGCACCAGTGAGACCCTGATGGGCACCCAGCAGGGCGACCTTCCGGGACAACTTTCCTACTTCCTCGTGGCGCTGGCCGTGCACGGATTCGAGCCGGTCGCTTTGCGTTATTTCCACGTGGAAGCGGATGGCTCGCTGCACTATTACTCGGCGGAGGAAGTCCGCGCCATGGAATCCCGTCGGGCGCGGGCGCGGCACGGGGAGTGGACTTCGCCGGATTTCTCCGAGGCCTTTGCCAACTCGGAGCTGGTTTTCCGGCCGGTCAACGGCCCGGGCCCCCTGCGCATTCATCGCCATATCGGCGCGAACCTGCGGGATAGTTCCCTGAAAAAAAACGTGGGCATCCTTCGCTATTTGGAAAGCCAGGGGCGCGTCGCCGCAATGACCAAAGCCGCAAGCTATTGCTTGTGGAATCCCGGCTTTTCACGCATCCGCAAGTACCTGCTCACGAACATGGTCTTCATGATTTCCGACGGCACGGGAATTCCCCCCGAGTTTGCTCAGCAGGCGGGTTTTGTCCAGGAAACCTATGGCACCTTCCAGGGCGCCATGTGCTTTGATGACTGCCCCATCGACAAGTTCAACGACCAATTCCGCGATCTTTGGGCCAGCCAGCCGCATCGCAAGCTGAACTTCCGATATGGCTACGTAGACTCGAAAAGTTCTTACCATCTGCTCGTCACCCGACGCGCCTCCGATACCACACCATGAAGGTGCGCCTCTTCATCCTCATTTTCGCAGGATTGCTGTTGGCTGCCGCAGTGGGCCGGTCTGCTTTCCCCGTTCGTGCTGCGGCGCAGCAGGATACGGAAGGAGCGACCCCCGAGGCAGGTGGAGAGCACCTGCGCATCGAGACTGCGCACGGCCCGCTGCACCTTTGGCGTCCGGAGAATTACGACCCGCGCACTGCCGGCATGGTAGTTTACATCCATGGCTATTTCACTTCCGTCGATCAAACCTGGACGGACGATCACCTGGCGGCGCAGTTTAGCGACAGCGGCCGCAATGCCCTCTTCATTGCGGTCGAGGCGCCCCAATCACATGACGAAGACGTTTCATGGAAGTCGCTGGAGGAGCTGCTGCGGACGGTCGAGGACCGCGCCCCCTTTCCCCTGCCGCACGGACCGTTGGTGGAGGTGAGCCACAGCGGCGGATATCGCACCATCCTCTCGTGGCTGCGTGACCCACGAGTGCAGTATTTGATTCTTTTGGACGGTCTGTACGGCGGACAGGCGGAGTTTCGATTCTGGCTGCGCCCTTCCCCGCGCGCCAAGCCCCACCGCATGGTGTTGGTGTCCAATGAAACCTGGCGGCAATCCAATCGATTTGTGCGTAGCATTTCCGGCACGGCGCGGCGAAGAAGCATCCCCGCCAAGTCATCCAGTTTCACCCTGAGAGAGACACGCGCCCGCCTGCTTTACCTCCGTTCGCAGTACGAGCACAACGAAATCATCAGCAGCGGCAAGGTCATTCCCGTGTTGCTGCAAATCTCGCCCCTGAGAGCTTTGGCCCAAGAGAAGTCGCAACCGGCGACGGCGCTGCCGCGCTAACCCACCCACCGCCCAGGAGAATCGGAGATGAGTTCTGAGAAGCACCGCGCTCGCCGCCGGGAGCAAATAACCCCCGGCGCGGATTAGAATGTCAACTGTTGCCGCCCTCCGTGCAGCGCCACTCGCTTGCCGCCCCATTCAAACCAACCACTGAGTTTCTCCGGCAAGACAACGTCGGCGGTAAGACTCTTGCCGTGGCGTTGATACTCGACACGGATTTCGCCCATTGGGTGTGGCAAAGTTGCCTTGAGTTCGTGGAGTGCGCCCAGGTGGGGACGAATCTGCACCTCGCGAAACTCCGCCGCCGAAGGCTCAATTCCGGCGACGGTGGCCAGCAGATCGAAATTCGGGTGCGCGCTCCAGGCGTGGCAATCCGAGCGCGTGGGCTCCGGGGTTTCCGCCCAGGTGGTAAGTCCCAACGCCAGCATCTGCCGCCAGGGCCCCAACTGGTCGAGATACTGATCGCCCAAACTTGCCTTCTTCATGGCGCGGAAAAGGTAGAAGCGGAAGTAGTAGGTGGCGGGGGTCAACGAAGTGTCGCTGAGGACGGTCTTCATCACCGCCGCTTGATCCGCGGGCGGAATGGCGTCCTCCAGCACCCCGAGGATGTTGGCGTGCTGCGAAAACTGCTGGTGGGCCGGAGTGTCCGCAATCAGATGCCGGGCAGGAACCCAGCAGGATTTATAAACCGCCGCGGCGATTCGCGAGGCGAGGGCGCGGTCGTGCTCAGCCTGCTGCGCACTGCCGAAAGCCGTCTCCAAATCGGCGGCGGCCCGTAAGGCGGCGACAAACTGAAGGCTCAACATCGATGACTGTCCGTTCGCCTCCTGGGGCGGAACGCCGTCCCGGAAAGCGTCAGGCCAATCCACGAAGTTCCAAAATTCCATTTTGCCCAGCAGGCCGGAGGGCGCCAGGCGATTTTCAAACCAGACCAAGACGTTGCGCGCACCCGGCAGATAACCCCGAAGGAAATCCGTATCTCCGCGATACCACCAGAGGTCGTGCATCATATCGATCCAGAAGAGCGAGAAGGGCGGGATGTACTGCGGCAGGCGCGATGGGTAGCGGCTCTGAGTAAGGCCTTCCGGGGTGCGCGATTCATCCAGCGACTCGATGGCATTCTTCACCAGGCGGTCGTCGCCGGTCATGTAGAGGGAAATGAGCGCCTGGATGCGTGTATCGCCTCCGTATTGCAATTGTTCGTAATACGGACAATCCATATAAGTTTCATGCGCGCAAAGCCGCGCCGTGCGCCAGCCGACTTCCCACATCTTCGCGAGTTCAGGGTCGTCGCTCTCAAACTGGGCGCGCATTTGGAACGGGTACGCCGAGAAAGCGCCGTGCAGATCCTCGATCACCAGGGGCGCGGGTCCCGTCGCGATATCCGCTTGAAGATATCGATACGTCCGCCACCAGAGGGAGCGGAATAACCGGTGCGCGCCGCCATCAGGAAGAAACTCGTCCTTATAGCCGAAAATTTCCCGGCCTTCGGTTTCATTGCGATTTCCCTTCTCGTGGTTCTTGAAAAGGGCTTCGGCATAAGTCAGGGTGACTTCCGCGCCACGCCCGCCGCTCACCAAAAGCTCGGGGTAGGCCGTGGTCAAATGCGACTGATCGAACAGCAAGGTGGCGTGCGTATTCGCCGGAATAGTAAGCGGTGAATGGCCCGCCAGAAAATCGCTTCCCGCCTCGACTCCTTGGGAACGCACCAGGCGCGCGAGGCGCTCCGGGGTTTCCTCCATCAGCGGGATGTTGCGGGGAATCAGGAACCAGCGCGAGGGGGAGTCGAGCGCCCCGCGCGGCGCGGCCGGGGTGATGACTCGGGCAGGGACCCAGGCCGAGTCATCGTAGTCGGGCTTTTCCCAGTCCCAGGGATAGCGGGAAGCGTCGACGCGCTCGCCCGGGCCCACCACAAAATAGCCGCCCATGTTGCTCGAATCGTATTGAATGGCCGCGACGCCCTCGTCCTTGAATGCCTTCCAGGAGGCGTCCGTATTCACCAGCGCTTTCGCCGCGCCGTCGCCCTGAAGGACGAATCCCGTCTCATTCATCATCTGCGCCATGGGAGCCAAGTCGGCGTAGTTCCACACCACGGCCGCCAGCACGTTCTTTCCCGCCTGGAGCTGCGGAGCAATGTCCAGCGTCGCGAAGCGCCAATGATTCAGGTCGCCGCGCGCCGGCCCGGTGGCCACGCGCCGGCCATTCACAAAAAGCTCGTAACGGTTGTCGCCACTCACATGAATCACAAATTGCTGCGGCGGCCCCGCCAGCGTGAAAGTCTTGCGAAAATGGAAAACGCCAAATTCGTGCGCGGGGCCGTCAGGGTGCCTGATCCATGATGCTTTCCAAGCCTGGGTCATTAAATCGGCATTGATGGTCTGGGAGTCTGAGATGCTGCCCGGCAAACCCACCAGCAGCACGATGAGCATGGAGACAAAGATTGATAGGCGAGAAATCATGGCGATGTGTTTCACCTCGATAGACTAAAGGCGCCCGCCAACAAGACGCGTCGGATGAGCGCACTCTATTTATCACTTCGCGGACGATTGTTCAAGACGCGGCGAGAATGCGATGGCTCAATAGTGACAAATAGTCGGCAACTTCAACATCATCCTTCCCGAAGGTAGCCAGACTCGATGACCAAGCGGCCAGTGCGTTATGAGGTGCAACAGAGAGAAAACCCTCGCCCATCATGCGTTTAATTTCGCATCAGACAAATGGTGTGCCGCCCACAAAGCTGCCCAGGTTTATAAAGAATTTGTGAAAATTGACAAATGTCACAAAAGAAAAGGCTACATGTCGATTCTTCCGTAGACCAAGCCCATCCGCCCTACCGGGAATTGGCTGGATTCTGGCAGGGCGATTGCCTTGCCCTAGGATAGGGATTGAGTCGTAATTCGTTCTTTAAAGGAGGGGAAGATGCCCATACCTCAACGGATCCGCGACTACTTGGACTCCCAGAATGTCCCTTACGAAACGCTTCACCACTCTCAAGCCTTTACCGCACAGGAGGTTGCGCATTCCCTCCATGTTTCGGGAAAGAAGTGCGTGAAAGCGGTGGTGGCAAGCGGGGACAATAAGCTCGTAATAGTGGTCATGCCGGCTTCGCACCGGTTGAACTTTCAGGAGCTCAAATCCGCCCTGAAAACGGATCAACTGGAGATGCTCCTGGAAAGCGAACTGGTGGACCTGTTTCCAGACTGCGACCTGGGCGCGATACCACCCCTCGGCAATCTCTACGGGATTGAAGTATGGGTAGACCGAGCGGTGGCCAATGCGGAGAGAATCTTATTCTGCGCGGGAACACACGAAGACTGCATCCGCATGCGCTACTCAGACTTCGCGAAAGTGACCCGGCCATATCTGGGTCATTTTTCCGAACTGGGAACCGCCCTGGCAGCCTGATTGTTCCGATGCCTTCATTAGCACGAAGTGGGTCTCGATGCGTGCCGGAAATGGACACGGAGGGGAGATTTGTCCATTAAGGTGCCCTCCCTCCCATCTTAAGTGAAAGCCGGCGGACAAACCCTCAAGAGGAGAGTGCAATGGAACCCGGGTGCTCCAACTGTCCTGTCTTAAAAACTTCGCTGTTTCGCAACATGTCGAGCGAGGAGATTGAGGGGCTCGGTTGCGTCTTCAGGCCTGCCCACTTTCGCCGGAACCAGATCCTGTTCTTTGAAGGAGGCTTCGCGCTGCATCTTTTCGCCCTGCACTCCGGCCTGGTGAAGGTGGTGAAAACCCTCGAAAACGGGAGAGACCGGATCACCGCGGTGCTCTTCCCCGGCGAGTTATTCGGTTTCGAATCCCTCGCCGATGACGCCTACCCCCTTACCGCCGTTGCCCTGCGTGACTGCGATATTTGCGCGGTGCCTCGCGACGACTTCTTCACCTACCTGCGAAACAATCCGGACACGGCCATCGGCATGGTGCGCTTTTTGGTGGCGGAACTGCAGCGCGTCCGGAAGCAAGTAGTGGATATGAGCTTTAAAGACTCGCGCATGAAAGTGGCGACCTTCCTGCTTTCGCTCGTCAGGACCGACTCTCCTGCCACGGAAGGCGCGATAGATTTGACGCTGCCACTTTCCCGGCAGGAGATCAGCGAAGCTTTGGAACTCTCCCCGGAAACGATAAGCCGTACCCTCAGTTCCTTCCGCCGTGAGCAGTTGGTGGCGACGCGGGGACGGCACCTGGTGATTCAGGACCGCGCCGCCCTGGAGAAAGTAGCCCACCGCAAGCCGGAAGTTGCGTCCCCGGAGTTGGAAGGTTAGCTTGTAGTCATCGAATCCCCGAATCTTCAGAATCACTGCGTGGAGATCGTGTACGTGAACTTTAGCTTTTCAAAAAAGGGGCGCCGCTAAACTCGAAGTCGTATAGAATCCTCCCTTACAAATTGCACGACCGAAACGACCTGAGCGCCGGAAGCACTGCGTGCGGCACGGCCGGGAGGCCAGCCATGTATAAGTGGACGAGACGCGATTTCCTGAAGAGTAGTGTTGCCGCCACGGCCGGGGCTGGAGCGCTGCCCCTTGGAAGCCTGACGGCGCGCGGCGCCAATCCCGGAACCGCGGGTCCCCCCGCCCGTCCGGATGCCGCCCCATCAACTCGCGAGCGCCTGCTCCTGGACTTCGGCTGGCGCTTTCATCTCGGCCATGCCGACGACCCGGCGCGGGACTTCGGCTATGGGCGCGGGGACGACTACATGAAAACGGGCGATTTTTTCCAGCCGTCGCACCCGGATTTCAAGGACTCCGAGTGGCGCGCCATCGACCTCCCGCATGACTGGGCGGTGGAATTGCCTTTTCAGAACGATAAATCGGTGAACGACCATGGCGCCAAGCCGCTGGGTCGAAACTATCCCGCGACGAGCATCGGATGGTACCGTCGGGTCATCGAAATTCCCCAAAGCGATTCCGGCAAGCGGCTGAGCCTTGAGTTCGACGGCGTCTTTCGCGACTCGATGGTTGCCTTAAACGGGAATTCTCTCGGCCGAAACATGAGCGGGTATGCGCCGGTCACCTATGACATCACGGATGTGGCCAACTATGGCGGCAAGAACGTTTTGGTGGTGCGTGTGGACGCCACCGAGTCCGAGGGGTGGTTTTACGAAGGCGCCGGCATTTACCGCCATGTGTGGCTGGTGAAGACGCATCCGCTGCACGTGCCGCAGTGGGGAACCTTCGTGACCTCCGAAGTCAAGGAAAGCGGCGCCACGGTCACCGTGAAAACCGAACTGGCCAATGAGGCCGACGGCAATGCGAATTGCCAGGTGATCTCCACCATTGTGGATCAGGCAGGCACTGAGGTGGCCAGCGACCAGTCGGATGCAGTTTCCGTCCCCGGCTGGGGACATCACGAAATCGCTCAGCGCCTTGCGGTCACCAATCCGACGCTCTGGTCGATCGAGCAGCCGAACCTCTATCGCCTGGTGACAACGGTCGAAACCGGGGGTAACGCCGTCGACCGTTACGAAACCCCCTTCGGCATTCGCACCATTCGTTTCGATGCGGACCAGGGCTTTTATCTGAACGGCAAGCCCGTCAAAATCAAGGGCACGTGCAACCACCAGGACCACGCCGGTGTGGGCAGCGCCTTGCCCGATCGCCTCCAGTTCTACCGCATCGAGAAGCTCAAGGAGATGGGATCGAACGGCTATCGCACCTCGCACAACCCTCCCACGCCGGAACTGCTGGACGCCTGCGACCAACTCGGCATGCTCGTGCTGGATGAGACGCGCCCGTTTAATTCCGACCGGGAATCCCTCAGCCAGTTGAGCCGGATGATCCGGCGCGACCGGAACCATCCCTGCATCGTGTTCTGGTCCACCGGCAACGAGGAGCCGGAGCAAGGCTCGGAGCGCGGGGCGCGGATTTGCGCCTCCATGAAAAGACTGGTGCGGCGGCTTGACCCCACTCGCCCCATCACCCAGGCGATGGACGGTGGCTGGGGACAGGGCATTTCCCTGGTATTGGATGTGCAGGGATTCAATTACAAGCACGCGCGCGAAATTGAAGACTTTCGCAGCAAGTTTCCGGCCCAACCTTGCGTGGGTACGGAGGTGGCCAGCACGGTCTCCACGCGCGGCATCTATGCCAACGACAAGGTGAAAGGGTACGTCAGCGCCTACGACGTAAACTTTCCCGAGTGGGCTTCCACGGCGGAAGAATGGTGGTCGACCTATGACCAGCGCGCGTTCCTTTCCGGCGGCTTCGTATGGACCGGCTTCGATTACCGCGGCGAGCCGACGCCTTACAGTTGGCCCTGCATCAGCTCACACTTCGGCATTATGGACACGTGCGGCTTCCCCAAGGATAACTTCTACTACTATCAAGCGTGGTGGAGCGGCAAGCCGGTGCTTCACCTCTTTCCCCACTGGAACTGGGCCGGCAAAGAAGGCCAGGAAATCGAGGTCTGGGTTCACACCAATCTGGATAGCGTCGAGCTGTTTCTCAACGGCCAAAGCCTGGGCTCGCGACCAGTGAAACGCGACATGCACGTCGCCTGGAAAGTGAAATACGCTCCGGGCACCCTCCAGGCCCACGGCTATCAAGGTGGACAGGAAGCGCTGAAGGCATCCCGTGAGACCACGGGCGCGCCCGCCAAGATCGAGCTTCGCCCGGACCGCCAAAAGATCGCCGCCGACGGCGAGGACATCTCCATTGTTGAAGTGCGAATTGTGGACGACCAGGGAAGAGTCGTTCCGACCGCCGACAACCAAATTGTTTTTCAGGTTTCCGGAGCGGGGAAACTGATCGGGGTGGGCAACGGCGATCCCAGCAGCCACGAGCCGGATAAGGCCAGCCAACGTCACGCTTTCAACGGACTGTGCGTCGCCATCGTCCAATCGAGGAAGGCGGCCGGAGAAGTCAAGGTGCAGGCAACGTCGCCGCGGCTGGCATCTGCAACCGCGGTGATTCAGTGTGAACAGGCCACGCCGCGACCCGCGGTGGCATAAGGACCTCTCGGAAGGAAGTGGCGAAATTCGTCGCCGTGAGAATCGGCTGGTTTGCGAGCCCCTTGGCTAAGACAGCATTGCCGCCTTCGACTGATTCTTATAGAATCACCCGTTGAGCAGAATGCCCCTGCGCGGTGCGACCCATCTCCCGCGCGAAGGTGACAAAGAATTGCCCGCTTCCCTCCCCCGGCGATTTCTCCGCCCCCGGTTGTTCTTTCCGGCAATTCTGGTTATTGGCCTGACCGCTTTTTTCTGGCCGGCGCGCGAACTCCGCAGCGACAACTTTGTATTCTATCTCCCCTCGGGCCACCACCTGCTTCCCCTCGAAAGCGTTGGAGGCGTCAAGTACCTGTCTCTGTTGCAGGTTCTGAACCTGGTGGGCAAGGTCGGAGGAATTCAGGAAAAGAAGAACTCTCTCAGGGTCTGGTTCGGCTCCACCCAAATCGATTTGCGGGCGAATAACATTAAGGTCCAAATCGACAAGACAATCTACGATCTGCCCGGACCGGTCGTATTGTCGAACGGCCAATGGATGGTGCCCGTGGATTTTCTGACCATCGTTCTGCCTCACCTGACGCATCAATCGGTTGAATACCAGGAAGGGACAAACCGTATTTTCGTTGGCGACGTCAGACCCACTTCCTTCACGGTGCGTGTGGACCCCATCGCCAACGGGGCCCGGCTGACCGTGCAGTTTACTGATAAAGTTGCGGTGCGGACGGCTTCCAGCAATGGCAAGTGGGTAATGTTCTTGGGGGATCACCCCATGGAACCGATGGAACCCTCCTATCGTTTCGAGAATCCTTACCTCAGCGAATTGCGCTATGACGATCAGGATGGTGAGCCGAAACTCATCCTCTCTCCCACCTCGAGTGGGCTTAACTTCTATCCGGTGCAGGCCGAAGGGGGAAAAGTTCTGTTGGCAGATGTGCTGAAACCTCCACCCGCATCGGTCCAGACATTGCCGCTGAAGCCGGCGCCAGCGCCTTCGCCGGCGACTGCCCCGCCCGCAACGGTGGGGCCAACCCCGCAAGGCACGGAAGAGTCACCGGCCGCGCCTGCGGGTCCGCCACTTCCCGTCGTGGCGCTTGATGCCGGGCACGGCGGCGATGACAACGGAGGCCACAGCCGCGACGGGGTTTGGGAAAAGGACCTGGCAGCGCAGTACGTAATGCGCGTGCGATCCGCGTTGCTGGCCACCGATAAGTACCGCGTGGTGCTGAGCCGAACCGGTGACGTGAATGTTAGTTCTGAACAGCGCGCGCTGGCGGCCAACCTGTCGGGCGCGATTTGTTTCCTGAGCTTCCACGCCGGAGACCTGGGCACGGCCTCACCCCGGATCGCCATCTTCACCTTTCAACCTCCCAGCATCGCAGCGCCCGTGGCGAGTGAGGCGCCCTCGCCCACCTTTGTGCCTTGGGGGCAAGTGCAGGAAGCGCGCCTGGGGCAAAGCAGCCAATTGGCGCTTGCCCTCCAACAGCAATTGGCGCAGATGAATGGGGTGGAAGTGGATCCGCCCGCCGCCGCTCCCGTCCGCATCCTGCGCAATGTGAACGCTCCGGCCGTGGCCATCGAATTGGGGCGCCTGGCCCCCGATGCCGACGCGACCGCGCTCACCACCCCCGCCTTCCAGCAGCAGGTGGCCGGGGCCGTCGTCCAGGCTCTTGCCAGCTTCGAAAAGGGAGGCAACTAGCCGGTGACCGCCCGCGCCAAAATCCTTCTCCTCATCCTGCTCATCGTCCTGGGAGCGGGATTGTTCTATCTGCGCTCGCTCGCCAGGCGCGTTTTCCTGGAGCCCACCCAACGCGCGGAGGCGGCGGCGCGCGCCAAGCTGAGCCAATTCGCCTTGCAACCCAACAATGGCACCACGCAGACGGCGACTCTCTACTTCCCCGTGCTCGACGCGGGCAAGATCATGGCGGAGAGCCGTTCCATCACCTGGGCGCAGGCGGATGTGGACCGGGTGCGCCAGGTGGTGCTGGCATTGGCGGAAGGATCGCATCAGGGATATGGCCGCGTCCTTCCCGCTTCCACCACGGTGCGCGCGGTGTTCATGGCGGCCGATGGCACGGCTTACGTTGACTTGTCGAACGACATCCTGAGCGATTTCGAGCCGGGCATCCAAAGCGAAACTCTAAGCATTTATTCGATTGTGAATTCTATAACAATTAATATCCCCTCGGTGAAGCGAGTGCAATTCCTCCTCCAGGGGCAGGAAGTGGAGACCCTGGACGGGCACGCGGATCTGACCGCCGCCTTTACCCCGGATCCCACACGGGTCAAAGGGCAGTGACGAGTGACGAGTGATGAGTGACGAGTGACAGGGGGCGAGTGATGCGCGACGAGCAAAAGCCAGTGTGCAGTGCGAAGCCCAGAAGTTATAAGGATCTGCTGGTGTGGCAGAAGGGAATGGAGCTGGCCAGACACATTTACTGTATCACACTGCCCTTTCCGACTGCGGAGAAATTCGGGATCGTCTCCCAGATGCGTCGAGCGGCAGTCTCGATCCCTTCCAACATTGCCGAAGGGCAAGCCCGGCACACAACGAGGGAGTTCATTCAATTCATCTCACATGCTGAGGGCTCTGTAGCGGAACTGGAGACGCAGTTGATGCTGGCAGAGGATTTGGGGTTCTGCACGCGCGACAAGACGGATGCCGCATTTGGGCTTGTTTCCGACCTGCGCAACATGCTAAACGCTCTGCGTCGAACTCTGATGAGGAAGCAGGAATGCACGGTAAGCCACGGACGTGCGAACTCATCACTCATCACTCGTCACTCATCACTGTAGAGGTTTTATGCCCACACCCCGACCCTTAAGCGGTATGCTCTACTCCGGCGGCAAGCTGATTCGCCCGGATCAACGCGCCGCGACCGAGATGCGGCCGCTGGAAATTGTGCCGAACTTTATTTCCAGCGCCGAAGGCTCGGCGCTGATTCGCCTGGGCGAGACGCAGGTGATTTGCACCGCCTCGGTGGAAGACGGTGTTCCTGCTTTCCAAAAAGGCAGCGGGCGCGGCTGGATTACCAGCGAATACGCCATGATTCCGCGCGCCACCAGCACTCGCACCCCGCGCGAATCCACTCGCGGCCGGCAATCCGGACGCACCATGGAAATTCAGCGCCTTATCGGGCGTTCGCTCCGGGCCGTGATCGATTTGGGGGCCCTCGGCGAACGCACGGTGTGGATTGACTGCGATGTCATCCGCGCCGACGGCGGCACGCGCACGGCTTCGGTTACCGGCTCGCTGGTGGCCCTCGGCCTGGCAATCCAAAAGCTGCAAACCCAGCGCTCGCTCAAGAGCCATCCGCTGAAAGATTATCTGGCCGCCATCAGTGTGGGCATTGTGGGCGACGAAATGCTGTTGGACCTTAGCTACGCGGAAGATTCCATCGCCGAGGTGGATATGAACGTGGTGATGACCGGCGCCGGCCGGTTGGTCGAAACCCAAGCCACCGCCGAAGGGCGCACCTTCAGCACGGAAGAACTAAACCAATTGATTGAGCTGGCACGCCCCGCCATCAATCATTTTATCGAAGTGCAGAAATCGATTCTAAAGACAGTGACGAGTGACAAGTGACGAGTGACGAGCAAAGCAAACAGAAGTGAAAAGTGGCCAGTAACAGGTGACGAGAGACAAGGGCCAAAGCCCGAGGTTCGTAGTCGCTCAGAGCCCGGCTCTGGCTCGTCACTCGTCACTCGTCACGCGTCACTGTTTTTGGCTTCTTCCAACCCCGGCAAGCTGCGCGAATTCCGCGAGGCGGCGGCCGTGCGAGGTATAACAGTTGAAGCCCTGCCCGGTTTCGCGCAGTTGCCCGTCTGCGTCGAGGACGGGACAACCTTCGAGGAAAACGCCCGCAAGAAAGCCATTCATTACAGCCGGAACTCTCCGGGATGGGTCTTCGCTGACGATTCGGGCATCTGTGTGGACGCGCTCGACGGCGCGCCCGGGATCTATTCCGCGCGCTTCGCCGGTCCGCAAGCAACCGACCAACAGAATAACGACCTGCTGCTGGAGGAAATCCACCATGTCGAAGTAGGGGCACGCCATGGCGTGCCCCTACCCTCGCCGTTTAATCGAAACTCGAAATTCGAAATTCGAAACTCGATGTTGAGCTCGCCAGTTTCGAATTTCGAATTTCGAGTTTCGCCCGCTCCCGTCAATCGAGCCGCCCATTACATTTGTGTGATTGCTTTGGCGGAAGCAGAACAGGTGCTCACCGTCGTGGAAGGGCGCGCCGATGGCGTGATCATCGACGAACCGAGGGGCACCGGCGGGTTCGGGTACGACCCTTACTTTTTTTATCCGCCCTTGGGCAAGACCTTCGCGGAATTCCGTCCGGAAGAAAAGTTCGCCGTTTCTCATCGGGGGACGGCATTTCGCAAGTTGCTGGATTACCTTTGCACGCGCGAGCGGTGATCATTCTCGAAGGCCGTTAGGCGCTGGCCTTCCTCCGAGCTTGCTTGAGAATGGCCGTAATGCGCCGGGCCACGATCAACTCTTCGCCCGGCTTCATCATGAAGGGTGTCACACTCATCCCCTGGGGATAGTCGTCTTCCAGGACTTCGATGCTCGGCTCGTCTTCCCGCAACCGTTTCGCGCACTCCGCCTTGCTTAACCCTAACTTATTTTCATCCCATTTCAGGTAAAGATGTGGGACGTGGTTGGCCACGTCGGGAACAAAGCGGCCCACTTCAACCCCCGGGACGGAGGTCAAGATCTTTTCCATCGCTCCGACCCTCCGTTCCCATTCCTTCCATTCCGCTTCATGATCGATGCGGAGATAATGTTCGACAGCCACGAACATCCCGACGATTTCCTCCTTGCCGACCTTGCAGGGCCGGCCGATGGTGTCTTCATAGGGGCAATCGTTCAAGATGGCCGCTTCGATCAAGTCCTTCCTACCCAGCAACAGGCCCGCGCATTGTGGTCCGCGTAATCCCTTTCCGCCGCTGAAGGCAACGAGATCAAAACCCATTTTGTTGTAGTCGCTCAAATGCGATACCGGGGGCACATCGGCAGCGGCATCATTGAAGGTCGGAATGCCGTGTTGTTTGCCAACTTCCACCCACTTCTCCAACCCGATTTTCCCCTGATTTTGCGCCGCGTTAAGAAAATACATCATGGCGGTCTTTTCGCTCAGGGCACTCTCGAGTTCCCCCAATGTCTCAACCTCCACCAGGCGAACGCCGGTATTGCGGATCGCATGATCGAAGGCGTTTCGATGGGTCTTCTGAATAACCACTTCACTCTTCATCCCCGTGACGTCCGGCAATTGGGCAATGCGCTTCGGGTCGTTACCGGTCAGGCATGCGGCAGTGCCCAACAAGATGCCTCCGGCAGCGCCGGAGGGCACCATCGCCGCCTCCACGCCCAGCATCTGCGCGATCTTCGCCCCAGCTTTCTGTTGCAGCTCCACCAGATAAACAAAGTGGTGTGATGCCTCCTCCATCGCCTGCGATACTTCCGGGAACATCAGGGAACCGGTCATATACGTGTAGGTTCCCTTGGCATTGATGCGCGTGCGGACGCCAAGGCGCGCGTAAATGTCAGGTGTATTCGTGGATCCTTTGCCCAAGCCCGCAGAAGCCCTCAAGCGCCCGGCTGCGGCCGTAACCGCAGCGGATACTAGACCCGCCGACTCCAGGAACTTTCGGCGCGAAGAAGGAAAGGAAAAGAGGGCCATGACCAACCTCCTACGACGGTCGATTCTGAATTCGCCCCTGAACCTAGCGCGTCGGAGCGGGGGTGTCAAGGGATTGGAACCTTTTCTCGCCAATAGCGGCCTCATGTAACCTCGTCCCTGCGCCGCTACTGCCGCAATTTGTTATCGTTCTTATGGACGGTTTGCCGGGCAAGAGTAACCCATTAGTTCGTTGGGATTGGCGGCATTTCCTTGACTAACCCAACAGACTAATTTACCCTAACAGTGGTAATGGAGTGGCCCCGACCGGAGAGCGGGCCACGCGATGACCAAGCAACCGAAATTAGGTAGGTCGATTGCTTGGTTACGTATAGCGCGATGAAGACCCGCTTCATCGGGCGCCCCACTCCGAGTATGTGGCTGCGAAGAGGAGAATGTAATGCCAAAGAAGCGCCAGATGTCTGCGGAACAATTTGCGAAAGGGTTTGCAAAAATAGCAGCAGATTATTTGGAGACGGTCCCCGTTGAAGAGAGAGAGGCCAGGATAGCAGCCCTCAAGAGCAAAATTTCTAAGTCCGGCCGCGGTATTCATTCCAATGATTCACGAACCGCTCGAACTCCGGTGACCCGTCTTGCGGCCCGTAGTCTCGGATAGCTTGTAGATATTCCCGCTTGGTGCAGTTACGGTCCAATATCATCCTGCCGATTTTGAGCAGATCCCTTCATTTCTTTATGGATATCGACTTTTGAGGATGCCGCATTCCCCTCGTCATTTCTTCATTCCTCACATCGGCTAAATCCTGGTCCTTTGACGATTCCATTTATCTTCTCCAAATGCTTTTGCCAGATGCGACATATGGAAACACACCACTGAGAGGTAGTCAACAGCGATGGACTAACGTGCGATGGACTAACGGAAATCTTGTGGCGTATTTCTTCTCAGAAATTTACTTCCAGCCATCATCACATAATTTATGCAACACCCCCGCTCGGCGCTCTTTTGTGAACGGGTCCGATTGTGATAGTTTCTAACCCGCCCCGGCGCGTGGACCGACTCGTTTCCCGGCCGGCGCGGGGGCGCCCAAACTTTTCCACCGGAGGTACTTCATGCGAACGAAAAACTCCACTCGCCGTTCCTTCCTAAAAGGCTCACTCGCCGGCACGGCAACCGTCGGAGCCGGCGCGCTGGCCTTTCCTGCTCCCGCCGCTGCGGGCAAGTCAAGCGCCCAGAAAAAGGTTATCACCCGGCCCGGCGAGCCGTTAACGCCGAAATCCCTCTTCAGCCCGGCGACCCAACTAGGAAATCTGCTATTCCTTTCCGGCTCCGGCGCGCACGAACCCCAAACCCACAAGGTGGTTCCGGGACCGATTGGAAATCAAGTCAAGCAGTGCCTGGAAAATCTGAAGGTGGTGTTGGAAGCTGCCGGCTCCTCCATGGACAAGGTGCTCAAGTGCACCGTGTTCCTCACCGACATCTCGGATTTCGCCGCCATGAACGAGGTGTACCATTCGTACTTTCCCGCGAACCCGCCGTCGCGGACGACGATCGCGGCAAAGGATCTGCCTGGCAATTCGCCGGTGGAAATCGAGTGCATCGCTTACGTCTAATCGAGGGTGCTGCCATGAAAGGTTCGATCTCTCGTCGTGATTTTCTTTTGCGAGGCTCGGCAGCCGCGGGCGCCTGCTACGGGTTGTTCGCGAGTAGCTATGCCACCTCAGCGCCTGCCGCAGCCGGCAACAACTTCCACGGGATTTTCGCCATCCTCCAAACCCCCTTCAACAACAACGACCATGTGGATTGGGGCGACCTGGAGCGAGAGGTGAACTTTTGCGTTCGGGCGGGGGATCACGGTTTGGTGTGGCCCCAACTCGCCGGAGAATTTTACTTGCTCTCCGAGGAAGAGCGCACGCGCGGAGCGGAGGTCATTCTTCACGCCGCGGCCGGCCGGACGAATGTGGTGATCGGCGTTCAGGCGCCCAGCAGCGGTTTGGCGCTCAAGTTCGCCCAGCACGCCGAAGCGCATGGCGCCGATGCCTTGATCGCGCTGCCACCCTATTTAGGATCGGTCGGCGTGGAAAGCGCTGGCAGCTACTATCGCACATTGGCGCAGGGGGTGAAGCTCCCCATCTTCATTCAGAACTCCGGCGCGCCCTGGGGGCCGGCTCTTCCCACGGACTTCGTCATCCAACTGGCCCGGGAGAATCCGCAGTTCGCCTACGTTAAGGAAGAGGTCTCGCCCGTCGCGCGCCGCATCGGTGAGTACGCGCGCTCGGGTGTGATGAAAGGCATCTTCTCTGGCAGCGCGGGCCGCAACCTTCTCGATGAGCTCTCCCATGGAGCCGCCGGCACCATGCCGGCGTGCCAGTTCACCGACGTTTCCGTGCAGATTTACAATCTCGTAGCCCAAGGCAAAATCCCGGAGGCCCGCGAGATCTTCGAGAAGCTCCTGCCCATGATCAACCTGGAGGAAATCTACGGCCTCGCCTTTATGAAAGAGGTGCTGGTCCGGCGTGGCGTTTTCACGACCGCGAAACTGCGCGGCCTCGCCGGCGGTGGGCTCGACAGTCTCGATCGACGCGAATTGGATGAGTGGTGGCAGGAGCTTGCCCCGTATCTGAAAGCCTGACACGCCGAGCCGTGTATGACCTTGCTGGCCCGAAAACTTCGCACGCTTGATTACTTTACTCTCGCCTTCGGCACGATGGTGGGAGTGGGCTGGCTGGTGGTCATGGACGACTGGCTTCGGCGCGGCGGGCCGCTGGGAGCCATGCTGGCCTTCGCCATTGGAATTCTGGCCCTCGCGCCCATCGGATACATTTACGGCCAGCTCGTCACCGCCATTCCTAATGCCGCCACCGAAATTGCCTACACGCAAAGAGTTTTTCCACCCTGGGTTAGTTTTGCGACGGGTTGGATGATGGCCCTGGTTTATCTCATTGTCTGCCCGTGGGAAGCCGTCGCGATTGGCAAGATCGCCGCCTACCTTTTCCCCGCTTTGAATTCGTTCATCTTCTACCATGTGGCGGGACAACCCGTTTACCTGCCCCGTCTCGTCCTGGGATTAGGACTCATCGGCCTGGTCACCTGGCTCAACTATCAGGGCATTCGTCTGACCGCAAATTTCCAAAACTGGATGACCTTTATCCTGTTTGGATGCCTCCTTCTCTTCGGCGCATTCTGCATTCACCGCGGCTCCGCGAGGAACTTCCCTCCCCTTTTCAGTCACGGCAGTCTGGTTTCGATTCTGTTGGTGCTACAGATTGTTCCTTACTTCCTGACCGGATTTGAGGCCGTTCCCAAGTGCGCCGAGGAGGCGAGCCCGGAGTTTCGTACGCGGGGATACTTCCTCGCAATCTTCCTCGCCCTCGCCACGGGCGGGCTGTTCTACATTGCGATGATCGGTATGGTTGCCTTCATCCAGCCCTGGCCGTCTCTCATCCACGAATCTTTCGCGACTTCGGTGGCATTCGAGCGCGCCTTCCATTCGCGCCTGCTCACCAGCATGGTCTTCGCCGCTGCCTTGGCCTCGCTCCTGAAGGTTTGCAACGGAAACTTCCTTACAGGTAGCCGCCTCCTCTTCGCCTTGGGACGCGAGGGATATGTGAACCCTCGAATCGGGTACGTCCATCCCGTCAAACTTACACCTTCGAATGCGGTGTTCTGCGCGGGAGCTGTTGGCGTGGTGGGGGCGCTTCTCGGCGAAGCCATTCTGGTTCCCATTTCCGAGGTTGGGTCGTTCGCGTCGGCTGTGGGGTGGCTGGCGGCATGCGCCTCCTTCTTGTGTATGGAAAAAAGTTGGAGGAGGCGCTCGATCGCTGGTCTGGGGATCGCGGTGTGCGCGACCCTGATCCTGATGAAGTTTCTTCCTTTGATACCCGGGCACTTCACCGGTTACGAATACGTGGCTTTAACCGCCTGGCTCGCCATCGGACTGGCAGCAAGGCGCAAACGGCCACAAAGCTAATCCTGGCCATGCTTATTGCCGGGTCGCCCAGGCGAGGCCATCGGGATCCTGGCCGCCGTCAATACGCCCGATGACTACCAGAGTTGTCAAATCGATGATCGCAACATAATTATCCGGGCTGCAAGCGACGTAGACGCGTGAACCGTCAGGCTGCATCAGGATGCCGGCCGCGCCCCGCCCCAGCTTAATTCGTTTGATCTCCTTGCGGGTGCTGACATCAAACACGGCCAGATCAGCACCACCAAGAGAGGAGACAAATGCCCGTTTGCCGTCGAGCGTGAACTTCAGGCGATTGGCCCCCCGGACGTTGGCGTCCAAAGTCTCGGTCACCTTCTTGCTGGCGATATTGACGATGGAAATCGTACCGTCCTGAGCGTTGCCAGTCCAGAGCTCTTTGCCATCGGGGGTGATGTCAAAGCCTTCAGACCCTCTGCCCACGGCGATGACGGTTTGCTCCCAATCGGGCCCGCGGGGACCGGGGGGAGGCCCGTTGGGTCCACCCGGTGGCGGTCCGCCCGGTCCGCCGGGTGGAGGAGGAAAGCCGTTTGGCCCGCCGGGCGGGGGCCCGAAGGAACGGGTCACTTTATCGATAATGCTGATGGTGGCCGAACTGACATTGGAAGTGAAAATGCGGTCGAGGTCATTGGAAACGACGACCATGTGCGTCCGGTCCTGACCGGTGCCCAGGATCCAATCGATCTTTCCCGTGGACGGATCGTATCGGCCGATCACCTTGTTGGCCTCCGCGGTGAAGTACAGCTTGCCGCCGGCAAACCACAGGCCATGAGGCCCGTGCAACGCGCCGAGGTCAATGGTGGGCAGCGATTTCTGTGCCTCCAGATCGGCCACCGAAATCGTGTTGTAAGCTCCCCCGCCGTAATTCGACATGTAGGCGGTCTTCCCATCGGGGGAAGCGACGACTTCGTGCGGGTCCGGCCCGGCAGGAACACGGCCCACAACTTTCAGGGTTGTCGGATCAACAATCGCCAGGGAACGGTCCCTCTTGGCAAGCACCAGCAGTGCGGGCGAAGGCGTGCTCTGTGCCCAAAGGGTGCTGATTCCTGCCCAAACGAGGATGGCAAGCCAAACAGTTCGTGTTTTCATAAGCCCTCTCAAAAAGCAGGTGTTTACGGCCGAGCTTTCATTTTGGCATCCTGAGCAACCGCAGTATACACCACCGAAGGCGCGTCAACTCGAATCAGTCACGAAATCGGCAGGACCCGAAAGACCAAAGGAAGGCCTAAGAGCGTTTCACACAGAGCAGGCGTAGCGCGGACCTGTTTTGTAGGTCCGCGGCTTTTCCATGCCTATCGGGGACGAGCCGCGGACCTACAAAACAGGTCCGCGCTACCCTTCTCTGTGTGAACTCATTTTTGCCACATCAATAACCCTACCTCAACCCTTACAATGCGCGGCGACAACCGCTTGCCCCAAACTGATGCCGCCGTCGCCGCAGGGGACCTCGGCGTGAGTGAACACCTGGAAGCCATCTGCCTCCAAGCGCTTTTGAAGGTGTTCGGAGAGAAAGCAGTTTTGAAATGATCCGCCGCTTAAGCAGATCCTGTCAAGCCCGGTCCGTGCCCGCACGAGTGCCGCCACGCGCGCCAGGACATCCACAAAACCCAGATGGAATCGCCGACTGATGACGCCGGTGGGAACACCCTCCCGGATATCCTGGACGAGCGCCAGAAACATGGGGCGAGAGTCGATGATCCAACCGCCGCTCTCTTCTCGAATTGCGAAGGGGTAGCCGTGTTCCTCTCCCCTCTCCTCGATGGCGGCTTCCAACTCAATGGCCGCCTGGGCTTCGTAGTTGACCTGTTCGCGAACTCCCGCCATGGCCGCGACGGCGTCAAATAGCCTACCCGTGCTCGAGGTAAGAGGAGAATTGACCCCGCGCTCGACGAGGCGCAGCAGAGTATCGGTCCGGGAGCGGTCCAGGCCACGCACGAAGGGAATGTATAAACCCCAAAAGTCCCGGCCAAAATGCTGGAACAGGTAACTGACGGCCATGCGCCGAGGTTCCATGATCGGGGCGGACCCTCCCGGCATGGGGATGTATTGCAAGTGGGCAAGGCGCTCAAAGCCGCGATAATCGCAAACCAGGACTTCCCCGCCCCAGACGTTTCCGTCCGGCCCATAGCCGGTGCCGTCAAGAGCAAAGCCGATGACGCGTCCGTCGAGATGATTCTCCGCCATGCAGCTTGCGATGTGGGCGTGGTGGTGTTGAACCCCCGCGCGCTCCATGCCCGCCTGCGCCTGCGCCCAGCGCGTGGAAAAATAATCGGGATGAAGATCATAGGCGACGATCTTCGGCTCAACCTCCAAAATGCGCTTGAGCCCCGCCACCGTCGACTCAAAGAACTTGTAGCTTTCCAGGTTCTCGAGATCACCGACGTGCTGGCTCAGAAAAGCCTCGCGACCGCGGGTTAGACAAATGGTGTTTTTCAGTTCACCGCCCACCGCCAGCACTGGCGGCAACTCTTCCTTCAGGAACACTGGCGCCGGAACATAGCCGCGCGAACGCCGCACCTGCCGGCCGCGTCCGCCCGCGACGCGCACCACAGAATCGTCGGCGCGCAACAGAATCTCGCGGTTGTGAACGAGAAAGTAATCCGCGAGGCCGCGCAATCGCTCCACCGCCTCCGCATTATCGATAGCGATGGGTTCTTCGGAAATATTTCCGCTGGTCATCACCAAGGCCGCGAGTCCCTGAAATAACAAATGGTGCAACGGCGTATAAGGCAGGAATACTCCGAGGTCGCGGTTGAACGGCGCCACGGAGGGGGCAAGGCGTTCCGCTTGTTTCTTCTTCAAGAGAACAATAGGATGCGCCGGGCTTTGCAGCAGCTCACGGGAGGCATCATCCAACCAACAGAATTCTTCCACGTCAGCAAGCCTTGCCGCCATAATCGCAAAGGGCTTCTCCACGCGCCGCTTTCGTTCGCGAAGGCGAGCTACGGACGGCTCGTTGAAGGCATCGGCGGCAAGGTGGAAACCGCCCAAGCCCTTTACAGCCACGATTTCGCCAGCCGCCAGGAGTTCGATAGCCTTGGCGATGGGATCGGCGCGCTCGATACACTGTCCGCGGGCATCCCACAGTTCAACTTGTGGGCCACAATTCCAGCAGGCGTTCGGTTGAGCATGGAAGCGGCGATTGCGGGGGTCATCATATTCGCGCTGACATTCCAGGCACATGGGGAAGGGGGCCATCGAGGTCTTGGCGCGATCGTAAGGGATATCGCGCACGATGGTGTATCTCGGGCCACAGTTGGTGCAATTGATGAACGGGTAGCGGAATCGCCGGTCGGAAGGATTCAAGAGCTCGCGCCGGCAATCATCACAAATCGCCACATCGGGAGAAATCAAGACGCGGCGCTTTTCCCCCGCACGACTCGGCAGGATGCGAAAATCAACGTCGCGGTTCGGAGGCCGGTCCGCAACCACCATGTTGGTAATATGCGCGAGCGGAGGAACTTCTTTCGGCAAGCGCGCGAGAAACGCCTCAATGGCCTCCCGAGCGCCTTCGACTTCAATGGAAACACCTGCTTCGGTGTTGGTGATAAAACCTGTCAGGTGATTTTCAGTAGCGAGGCGATAGATGAAAGGGCGAAATCCCACACCCTGCACGATCCCCGCAACTTCAATGGCTTTGCGCATATCCAAGGGGCCACGGATCACACGGATTAACACGGATCAAAATCCAAATGAGAAAGCAAAAACTGAATGAGCCGTTCACCAGGGTTGACCGCGTCCTAAGTTTTTGTCTTCTTCTTTGTCATTGTCATTGTCTTTGTCTTTGTCTTGATCCGTGTTGATCCGTGTAATCCGCGGCTCATGTGCGTCCGTGTTCATCTGCGGGCCTTCCTATCATTGTCGTATATGAATCGCTTGAATTCGGGTTTGGGGCCGAAGTTAATTAAGAGGCCTACCTCGATCTTGGTGGCCCGGAGATAGTTCATAAGCTGCGCCTCGTGGGCGCTCTCGATGGCACGCGCGGCCTTGAGTTCGACGATGACTTGATTGTTCACCAGAAGGTCCGCGCGGAAATCGCCCACCATTCGCCCGCGAAAGTGCACCGCAATTGGCGCCTGTTGAACCACCTGTAACCCCGCTTCACTCAAGGCAATGGCCATGGACTGCTCGTACACAGATTCGAGGAAGCCGTGCCCGAGTTCGTTGTAAACCTCGTAGAAAACACCGATGATTTTTTCCGTTATCTCTTGATGTTTCATTTTCCGTGATCCGTGTTCATCCGTGAAAATCCGCGGCCCGCCTTTCAAGCCAATGCATCCACAGGTCCAGCCCCTGGCCCGTGGTGCAGGAAACCTCCAGGATTTCCATTCCAGGATGAATCTGCCGCGTATATGCACGCGCGCGCTTGATGTCGAAGGAAACGTAAGGAAGCAGGTCGATCTTGTTCAGGATGAGCAGTTCGGCCTTCGCGAAAATGGAAGGATACTTCAAAGGCTTGTCTTCGCCTTCCGCCACACTAAGCATCACAATCTTGGCGGCCTCGCCGAGGTCGTAGCTGGAGGGGCAGACCAGGTTCCCGACGTTTTCGATGATGAGGAGGTCCAGATTCTCCAAGGGCCAATCCGCCAGCGCGCGTTCTACCCGCAGAGCATCCAAATGGCATGTTCCGCCGGTGGTGATCTGCTTGGCCGGAAACCCAAACCGCGCGAGGCGCCGGGCGTCGTTATCCGTTTGAATATCTCCTGTCAACACCGCCACGCGCGCGCCCTTGGGGAAACATTCCAGCGTTCGCTCCAGCAGCGAGGTCTTTCCCGACCCCGGCGAGCTGATCAAGTTCACGCACAGGATGCCATGCTCGCGAAAACTTTCCCGCAGCCGGGCGGCAATGCGATCATTCTCACTCAGAACCTTTTTCTCTAGCGCAATGCGATCCATCAAGCCTCCCAAGAACAGTGACGAGTGATGAGTGAAGAGTGATGAGCCCGCAAGAACCGGAAATTGGAAAATCGAAACTCGAAAATCGCAGCAAGTTTCCAGTTTCACATTTCGACTCTCGGTTGCTCGTCACTTGTCACTCGTCACTCTTCACTGCCCTTCGATTTCCAGATACGCCATGTCCAATTCATCACCGCCGGCGAATTGCGTTTCAATATGCCCGCAGCGGGGGCACGCCAGGCTCTCCTCTGCGACTTCGAAGGTTAAGTCACAGGCAGGGCATCGCTGGCGGCGAGGCACGGGCTCAATCACGAGCGCCAGGGGTTCAAGGTCCGTCCCCTGCACCAGGATGCCGAAACCAAAACTTAGTGCCTCCGGTTCCACCCCGGACAATGCACCGATACGCACGCCCACTTTGGCGATGTGGGCGCCAGGGCGTTTTTCTGCCTCACTGCGCACGGCGTCGAGAATGGCGCTGGCAATGCTCAATTCATGCATGGCGTAAAGGACAGTGACAAGTGACGAGCAATCGAGAGACGAAATTCGAACCTCGAAATTCGGTCCTAGCTCGTCACATGTCACTCGTCACTTGTCACTGCTTCAGCAAATCCGTGGCAATTGGTCTCCCGAGAGCATATCGACGATGCGCGAGGTGCCCAGCGATGTCCGCATGATCACCAAGCCAGGGTTCGCCTGAGTCACTCGCCCGATGGTGCGCGCTTGCTTCCCCAGGGGATGCGTGCGCATCGCGGCCAGGATTCTTTCCGCGTGTCCCGGATCCACAATGGCCACCAGTTTCCCCTCGTTCGCCACGTAGAGGGGGTCGAGCCCCAAGAGTTCGCATGCTCCCCGCACGGCTTCTTGAATGGGAATAGTAGATTCTTCCAGCTCCATGCCCACGCGCGACTGGGCGGCAATCTCATTCAGCGCGCTCGACAGGCCGCCGCGGGTGGGATCCCTCATGCAGCGAATGGCCGGGCTTGCTTCCAGCATGGCCGCCACCAGCGTGTGAAGCGCTGCGCAGTCACTTACAATCGGGCTCTGGAATTCCAATCCTTCGCGTTGGGAAAGAATGGTGATGCCGTGGTCACCGATCGAGCCGCTGAGAATGATCGAGTCGCCGGGCCGTGCCTGGTCGGCAGACAGATTGATTCCAGGGGGCACGCGGCCAATTCCCGAGGTATTGATGAACAGGCCGTCGCCCTTGCCTTTTTCCACCACCTTCGTATCGCCGGTGACCACCGCCACTCCTGCTTCCTGCGCTGCCCGGGCGAGCGAGGCCACCACCTGCTGGAGCGTCGCAAGCGGCAGACCCTCCTCCAGAATAAATGCCGCGCTGAGATAAAATGGTTCGGCCCCGCCCATCGCCAAGTCGTTGATAGTGCCATTCACAGCAAGCGAGCCAATATCTCCTCCCGGAAAGAAAAGAGGCTTGACCACAAAAGAATCGGTGGTGAAGGCCAACCGCACTCCATCCACACACACCAAAGCCTGGTCGTTCAGGCTGTTCAGGGCCGGATTCTGGAACGCGGGCAGGAATACTTTTTGCAGCAATTCCGCGCTCAGGCGGCCACCACTGCCGTGCCCGAGCAGAACTTTATCTTGCGCGGGCAAAGGAACCGGGCAGGCGAGGTTTCCCATTGCGGAGTCCGAAGTCCGAGGTCCGAGGTCCGAAGTCGACCCTTCCGTGTTGTCAGGTTTTGCTGATTTCATACGTTAACCCGAGAAGAGTCCCATGTCCGAAGTCCGAGTTCAGAAATGAAGTGACAAGTGACGACCAACAGAAAGACGACAATCGAAACTTGAAATTCGAACCTCGCCGCGATTTTCGAGTTTCGAATTTCGAGTTTCGGTCCTTGCACGCTCGTCACTCATCACTCTTCACTGCCTTTTCGACTTCGGACTTTGTATTGATAATACGCCGCGCACGCGCCTTCCGAAGAGACCATGGGCGCGCCAAGCGGATTTTCGGGTGTGCAGCGCGTGCCAAAGGCGGGGCAATCCGGAGGCTTTTTTAATCCTTGCAGCACCAAGGCGCTGATGCATTCGGCGGGCTCATCCGTGTCCTGCGCGGCAACGTCAAATACCTTCTCCGCGTCGAAGGCCGCGAACTCCTCGCGCAACTTCAATCCACTGCGGGGGATCGTTCCAATGCCTCGCCATTTGCGGTCGCAGGCCTCGAACACCTTAGCCATAATCTCCTGCGCCGGACGATTTCCTTCCCGCGCCACCGAACGGACGTATTGATTCTCGACCTCCGCGCGGCCCTCCTCGAGTTGCGCCACCAGCATGGAAATCGCTTCGAGCAGATCGACGGGTTCGAATCCGCCCACCACGATGGGAACATGAAAATCGCGGCTGAGGTCCACGTACTCTTCCACGCCCATCACCGTGCAGACGTGGCCGGGAGCGATGAATCCCTGCACCCGATGCTCGGGAGATCCGAGCAACAGGCGAATGGCGGGGGGCACCAGAACCTGCGACACCAGCATGGAGAAATTTTTCAAGTCTTCGCGGGCCGCCTGCCAGACGGCCATGGCATTGGCGGGCGCCGTGGTTTCAAACCCGATGCCGAGAAAAACCACTTGGCGCGCGGGGTTGGCGCGGGCAATCTTCAGCGCTTCCATGGGTGAGTATGCCACGCGCACGTCGCCGCCGTTGGCTTTCACGTGGAAAAGGTCGGTGTGCGAACCGGGCACGCGCAGCATATCGCCATAAGAAACCAGCGTGACGTTGGGTAGCGAGGCAATGGCCAGCGCTTTGTTAATCACCTCCAGCGGGGTTACGCAAACCGGACAGCCGGGGCCGTGCACAAGCTCAACTTGCGAGGGCAGAACTTCATCGATCCCATAGCGCATCAGGGTGTGCGTCTGGCCGCCGCAGATCTCCATCAACACCCAGGGCTGGGTGACGCGCCTGGCAATCTCGGCAATGAGCGGGCGGGCCAGGGCGGCATCACGATATTCGTCAATGTATTTCATAAAAGTACAGTGACAAGTGACGAGTGACAAACAGCCGAAACACGAAAATCGAAACTCGAAATTCGAAACTCGCCCGAGCGCTAGCCGATTTTCGAGTTTCGAGTTTCGAATTTCGAGTTTCGGCTCTTGCTGGCTTGTCACTCGTCACTTGTCACTTCGCCCTCCAGCGCTCCCATCTCTTTGAGCAGCGCGAGGGTGCGAGCGGCCTCTTCCGCGTCCAGGCGGCTCAGAGCGAAGCCGACGTGGACGATCACATAATCGCCCACCTCTGCCTCCGGGACAAAGTCCAACTGAACCTCGCGCGTGATGCCGCCGAAGTCCACGCGGCCGATCAGTGCGCCGTCGCGGTCTTCTTTATGGAGAACTTTCCCCGGAATTGCCAGACACATAGTCGCTCATTCTATCGCCAAGATTATGACACCCTTCGGGACATTAAGTAGCAATTCCTTGGCCAACTGGAGGGTCTCAAGCAGTCCGACGTAGTGGGGCGAGGGGCCCGACATGGACATCATGTCCGAACTTCGCAGTATGTAAAGGGTTCCGGGCGGAACGCTTCCAGTTTGAATACTATCCACAACCACGACTGTCTTAGCCCCTGGTAGATTGTCAAGGAGAGGAAAGCCGGAGTCCGTGGTGAAAACCACGTCCCGTTGGGGGAAACGCCGCCTTGCTGACCGCCGCCTGCCTGGCGAGAACATACCACCACCAGGAATCAGAATGCGTGAACTTCCCGTGGTAGAATGCCCACACATCATCGTAGTGATTCCCGCTCTCGGGAGGTGCCGATGTGGCGTCGACCGGTCGTGACCATCCTCATGCTCATCATCGCAGTGATTCTGCCGCTGGCCCCGCGGGCGCAACAGAAGAACGTAGGGCCGGGCTTGAGCCCGGCACATGCTGACGTAGCGGCGAGTTTACCTCGCCATGGCGGCGTAAAGCCGCCGCTACGGCATGCCGACCCTTCGGCAAGCTCAGGGCAGGCACTCAAGGTCGGCGCTACAACACCGGGCACTACCCCGGCAAAGCCTTTTACCCAGGAGCAGGTCGTAAGCATGGTGCGCGACGGATTCGGAGACGAGTCGGGAGCGAAGCTGATCGAACAGCGTGGGATTGATTTCGCCCCGTCCGATGATTTTATCCAAACCCTCAAGGCCGCAGGCGCGAGCGAGGCATTTCTTAACGCGCTGCGCGCTGCCAAGCCGCCCGAGCCCGCCAGCGCCAAGAAGCCGATAAACCAAGTGCAGGTTATCACCCTGTTGGCGGGCCAAGTCCCGAGTCAGCGCATTGCGCTGCTGGTGAAAGAGCACGGCATCGACTTTGAGCCGACGGATGACTACCTTCAGCAAGTCCGATTAGCGGGCGGAGATGACGACCTAATTGCCGCCCTGAAGAGTGCCAAGGTAACGAAGCCCGCGAATGTTGATGCGGCACTTCAGGCGCGGCGAGCGGAAATCCGGCAACGTATCGTGCGCGCAAGGGAATTCTCAATGAAAGGGCACTATGCAGAGGCTGAACAGGAATATCGCGCGGCCCTGCGAGTTGATTCTCAAAACGACGACCTTTACGTGGGCCTAGCGTTTCTCCTGATTGAGCAGATGAAGCCGGACGATGCCGCGTCCGCAGCACGCGAAGCGCTACGCCTGAACCCCAATAACGATATGGCGCACGCCAACCTCGGCGCGGCGCTCGCTGGGAAGGGCGACACGGACGGGGCGACAGCGGAGTACCGGGAGGCATTGCGCTTGAACCCCAATAATTCCCAAGCGCACTTCAGCCTCGGCATGGTGCTAGCAAACAAGGGCGACACGGATGGGGCAATCGTTGAGTCTCGGGAGGCAGTCCGCCTCAATCCAGGCATAGCCACAGCCCACGCGCTGCTCGGATTGTGTCTCGCCTTGAAGGGCGACCCCCAAGCAAGTCTTGAACAGTGCCAGATTGCGAATGGGTTGGCCGCTGATAACGCCTTTGTCCGCAAAGAGTGTAATGACCAGAACATGGCGCAGGCTCACATTAGTCTGGCTACGGCCTTAGTGCAGAAGCAGGACATTGATGGCGCAATCAAGGAATTGCGAGAGGCCCTACGGCTCAATCCAAATTTGGCCGAGGTCCACGCGATCCTCGGAGTGTGTCTCGCGGGAAAGGGCGACAGTCAGGGGGGCCTTGAGCAATGCCGAATTGCCCTAAAGCTTGCCCCTGACGATGCTCAGGTTAACAACGCGTGTAATCGATTGGTGCAAGGCTTAGGGGCAAAGGTGCCTACCCAAACGGAGGAGAAGACCACAACAAGCAAACCGGCTGCCCCGCCCTGCGCTGTCCCTTTCACATGGGCCATCATGGATTGGGAAGATAGCCAAAAGATGAGATGGGGTTTCCCCGAGGATGGGGTTTACTGGTGGTCCAGCAGGGGAGCAAGCAAGTTCCCCAATCTGTGCTTCACCCAGCCTGACAGCGCTTCGTATGTAATAGTTGTGAGGACGCGACACTTCCCCCTGGTACAACGCAGTGGTGATTTTGAGATTGAAGTTTTCCACACGCTCCACGGGGAGATTAACACGTACCCAATTCTCTGGAGATCCAAGTTTAACGACTCGATCAAATTAAAGTTCGAGCAGGCTGTGAAGTATCTCGATGAGCATCATGGCGAATGACGATTCCGTGCATCGGCTGCCGTTGTGGGGTCGTTTGTGCAGGTGTTTCGTTAGGATTCGTGGGAAGCCCCAACCAGTAGAATCGCCATCGGGTTGCGCAATGGCGGACCCGCTCGCGGTCTTATAAATGTGTGGCAGTGGAAAGAGGACTCATTCGGTGTTGTCGAAAAGATCTTTGATCTCTCTGTAAAGTCTGGCACTACTGTCAACAAATGGGCGTAACCGCTCTTGGGAGTACTCATCTACCTTGTTTCGAGTGAGAACCGTAACATCAACTGCATAGCCTCGCGCTGGATTGCCCACGCGAAGGTCAGACATTCCTGTAACGGTGACACAGAAGTGCGCCAGACGAATACGGGAATCTGTGCTTAGGCTGGGTTTGTGGAACAACCGAGGAAAAGCTGTAGAGACTGCTGTTTCAGCGCCACTGAAAACATACCCCGAAGTGTTTGAGGTAGCGGCATGTTGGGATGGCAACGACCAACAATAAACGGCAGGTCCACACGCACCAAACCCTCCGAATAGGATAGAGGCTTTTTGATCTCTTGGGTTGTAGTGACCGGTTCCGTAAATCCTATTGGTTTCAGCACAACATTCATGGGCAGCAAGGGCGATGTCGCCGGATAACTGAATTTTGCTAGCAACAAGCTGGTCGTAAATTTCATATCCGGTGCTTGTTCCAGAAGCGGCAAAGATAAACTGGCCAAGCACTTTCAATTTGTGAACCGGGTCACGAATCGCCTGACTTTCTGAATCGTAAATCATCGAATCGGCCGCAAAAACTATCTCTTGTTTGTTGAACAAAGCGACTATAAGCGTCATCGCCCACACCTCCAATTCGTCTATGGGCTGGCTGGCGCAGACCTGTTTTTCAAGGTCCTCGGCTTTCCTCACCGGCCGCGCCACTCGCTCGTTTCCCGATGGCTATTCCTCAGCCCTTTCAGAAATCAATGTCGAGATCGCCGAGTTGCTTTAATGTCTCGCCGATATGCTTAGAGAACTCTGTCGCCAACGTCTTTGCAAAATCATGTTCTGTCGTAACAACGTCATAGGGAAACAGATCCCCTCTAAACTCACAGCTTAGCGGTATAGCCTTGTCCGTAACGGAATCGATATGTACTTCCTTAAGGATCGCCTGTGATTGCGCTTGAGGGTGCGGCGGTATGGGATTCGATCCTCCGGGCTCTGGAGGCCAGCCGATTATCTTGGGATGATCTTGAACCCTCATGGCGAGGATTATATACCACGTCTGACGGCGCAGCAACCTGCCTCGCTTAGCGAGGGCTGGCTGGCGCAGAGCCGCTTTTCAAGCTCTGCGGCCCGCGGACAAGAATGAAATCGGGCGGATGCTACGGGGCATCGAACGGATTGACAAGGGTCGCACCGATGCCCTCGAAATTGCGGGTATTCCGGGTAACTAGAGTTAGATTGTAGGCAAGCGCCGTCGCCGCAATCAAGGAATCGACCGTGGGAAGAGGCCTTCCTGCCCGTGCTCCCGATTTGTATCAATCAAGAAACCGTTCATTCAAAATCAACCGGGCGCGGATAGTCTTGGGATCGCGCAAGATCAAGATTGGCTCCTGCAAAGGGGGAATTGAGGAGTAAATCGGAAAGATTATCGAACCAATGATGAATGGGGCGCGGCCCTGCGGCGACGGACAAGCCCACTTCCTTGGCGACAAGTTCCTGGAGGTAGTCGTCCAGCGAAACGCCCCGCGCCTGCACTCGCGCCATCAGGCCTTTTTCCACTTCAGGAGTTAGGTTGAGAGTTACGGTCATGGCTGCGGCTCCTTCTTCTTCTTCTACAATACCGCATATGGGGGCCTTCTGTCACGAAGCGCAGTGCAACGGCCTTTCCCTCGATGACGAACCCACGGTCAAATCCCAAAACGAATTGACCGTGCCTACCTCCGGGGCACACAACCTCAGGCGCCGTTCGGACTCTAATCCCTGCACCAGCCAGCGTTATCCGTTCATCATATCGTCAAAAGTGAGCTCCGCATCCCTCATGATTTGGCGAAGGATTCCTTTGCCCAAATCGCGTTTGCCATGGATCGGGACAGTGGTCCTGCGCCCGTCGGGATGAATGAAGACCGCATGGCTTCCGGATTGCCGATCCAGCGCGAAGCCGTGCCTATTGAGGATGGAAATGACTTGGCGGGAATTGAAGGAGGGAAGCTTTGGACTCACACCGCGACCCGCACCTTATGGGAACCCACTTCCTCGTAGATCGGCTCATCTCGGGCAATTCGGCTTTCGACATGCAGCCGGATGGCGTCTTCGATTAGTCGGCGGGCTTCTTCCTCGGTCTCCCCCTCGGTATAGCAGCCCTGGAGGGCAGGACAAATGGCCACAAACCGGCCATCCTCGTCTCTCTCAATCACCACCGTGAATTCATAACCCTGCATCGTTTCAAAACCTCCGACCCTATTGTACATCGGCTCCCCAGCGCAGACTGCGGTCTTTTTACTCCTGCGCTTGGCACGCAGGAAACGATCACTCCTTTTGTGATCGTGGCCCTTTCCTTCGATGACAAACCCACGGTCGATTCCCAAAACGAATTGGCCGTGGCCACCTCCGGGTCACACAACCTCAGGCGTCGTTCGAAGGGGTGAATGCAATCACGAGATGCCGGGCTTGCCCTGCCCGGCGTTCCGCAGGGTGAATGCGGAACCAGGGGGCGGTGAGGCGTCCCCTACGAAAGGCCTTGCGAACATCGGGGGCCGAGAGCATGGGAGGAATGCCCTTGACATCTTCTGACAATCAGATAATCTGAAGGCATGGCAGTGAAAACAGCAGCCCCTGAGGAGAGGATCGGACGCGTAGGTCAGCGCCGGCAGGTCGTGATTCCGCGCGAGATGCTGGAAACGCTCAATATCCGCGAAGGCGATTTTGTGGCGTTTCGGAAGCAGGCGAATGGCGTGCTCATCAAGCCGAAGCGGGTGGTTGATCCCGACGACGTCCTCAGCCCCGAAGAAAGCGCCCAGATTGCGAAAGCCCGCCGTGAGATGCGAGCGGGAAGGGGTATCACACTGGCGCAACTCGAGTATGCCTTGGCTCATAAACGTTCACCGCGACGCCGCAAAACAGCTTGAGGCGCTCCCACCCGACCGGCGCAACCGAATCTTGAACGATATTCGGGAGCTTGCCAATGATCCTTTTCGCGGTCTGGTCAAGCCACTGAAGGGTAAGAGCCACAAAGGTCTTTTCCGGAAAGTCTCGGGCCGCTACCGCATAATCTTTGAGCCCTTCCATTCGACCCGTACGGTTCACGTGCTCGGCGTTTTGCTGCGTAATGAGGCAACATATAAATAAAATGGCCCTCACAGTTGGCGTTCTCCCGTTCGTGAGCTTTTCTTTCGATGGCGAATCCACGGTCAATTCCCAATCCGAATTGGCCGTGGCCACCTCCGGGTCACACAACCTCAGGCGCCGTTCGAACGGGTGAATGCCATCACGAGATGCCGGGCTTGCCCTACCCGGCGGGCCGCGTGGTGAATGCGGAAACAAGCGGGCGGCAAGCCGTCCCCCTACACCTTGCGCAACTCGATCACGACATAGGGGCAGGCCTCGTGCCTGCCCTCCCCGTCGGCAAGGCCGACTTCAGGGCGCCCACAAGGGGTGCCCCTACACGCGACGTGGCACGGGCATCCTGCCCGTGATGTTCATGGCCAGGATGGCCATGCCACGCCTCTGGTTGCGGCTCCGCCGCGCGCCACTTCCTGGTTCGGCGGCAATGTCCACAGAGGGGACGGCAAGCCGTCCCCCTACGGCGAAAGGCCTTGGGGACATCGGGGTCCAGGAGAATAAGATTTGTACCTTGGGGGTAGCGCAGGGCGGCAGAGCCGCAACCAAATACGTGATCCCGAGTCGAGGCTGGAAGTAAGCAACCTTCACTGCGGGCGCAGCCCGCTTTTGGAGTGCGGTCGCAGCAGCTACCGCTTTCCGCCCGTGGTTCATACGGGAATTGGGCAAGAGCCAGAACCAAAGCGGTAGCTGCTGCGACCGCACTCCAAAAGCGCTGCGCGCAGGTTCCCACCATGACTCATCTTAAATGGAGAGGGGACTCGCCCCACCTAAGGCCCAAAATGTTTGCAAGAAAAACAGGCTTTTACGGTATTGCAATGCAGTGCCCGCTTTCCGGCGCTACGTCTTTTCTTGTGTCCTTTCCCATGCAGCTTTCCCGCCCGCGACGCGAGAAGGCGCAAACATAGGCCTGTCCTTACTTTTGACTTTTGCGTTTTGACCTTTGCCTTTTGACTTTCCTCTGAAGTCCCCAATGGGCAAGCAAAAGCCGCGGACCTACAAAGCAGGTCCGCGCTACACTTCCTTTCCGGCAGCGACATTTTGTAGCCTCTGACGCTTGTAGATTTATCTTGACTTTTGTAGTATCTGTTGATACAATAACCAAGTATTACTGTGGGGTGCTGTCATGTCGGTGCGCAAGTCTCTCACCTTCTCGAAGCCGAGCCCATCCAAGCTACGAAGTCAGCAGGGCAAAATTCCGGCGTCAGGGTCCGAGGGACGAAAATCCGGGGCTCATGCCGAGGATGGAAGATTCCAGCCTGCGCCAGTTGTGGCGGCTCACCAACATCCCAATGAAGGCGCGGAAGGGGGTGCTAACCCTAACAGATTCAGATGATTAAAAGTGCTCTGGATGAGTTGTTGAAAACAAAGGGACGAAACAAAAAAGATGTTAAAAATGAAGGTAGCTCTGGATGGGTTATTGAAAATAAAGGGGCAAAAAAAGTCCTCTGGATGAGTTACTGAAAATAAAGAAGTTATGCGTATTTGACCTTATGATGGCGCAAAGCCCATGAAAATAAGTAGGTTACTGGAGAATCGGACCGATGAATTCGCAATAGCAGTCCGAAATTTTGGGGCAAAGGCGGACCCCAAATCGGCTCATCGGCCCATCGGCGCCAATCCGCAAATCCCCATTCCCGGCTTCCATTTGGTTCACCTCCCCTTACGTAATCATCCGAAGTTACACCGCCGAGGGCGCGAACTTTGCCAGCATTGGTTTGGCGGCCACGATGTTGCGTTCGAGCCCAAGTTCCTTGGCGGAGAAGCCGAATGCCAAGCCGAGAAGTTGGGTGAAGTACACGACGGGCATGGAGATTTCGCCATACTTTTTGCCGGCTTCACCCTGAAAGGCATCCAGATTGAATTGGCAGAGCGGGCAGATGGTGGAAATGATGTGCGCTTCGCGATGCTGCGCTTCCTTCAAGAGAATGTGAATGAGCGAAAGGCCAACTTCCGGCAGTGTCTCTTTTTGGCTCCCCCCGCAGCAGCGCGTCTTGAGGGGATAATCAACCACTTCCGCGCCCACCGCCCGCAGGAGTTTGTCCATCGTGACGGGGTAGTACATCAGGTCGAAAGTGGCGTACGGGCGGACGATCTGACAGCCGTAATATGGCGCCACCTTAAGGCCGGTGAGCGGCTTCTTAATGCATCCCTTGATCCTATCCATTCCTATATCGTTGATGAGAACATCAAGGGGATGCCGGACCTTGGCGGTGCCGTGGTATTCCAGGCCCGCGGCCTTGAAGCCGTGTTCCAGCGTCTCGGCAACTTTGGGGTATTCCTTGATGTAACGCTGGGCTTTGTTGAGAACCAGAAAGCAGGCGCTACACGGCGCCAGGAGGTCGAGATTTTTCTTCTCCGCAATGGCCAGGTTCCGTCCGGCCAGGGCGAAGGAGCTCACTTCGTCGATGGACATGTACGCCGTGGCGCCACAGCAATTCCAGTCCTCGAGTTCTTCCAGTTCGACATTCAGCGCCTTGAAGACCGCCAGCAGCGATTCTTCGTACGCCTTGCCTGTTCCTCGCAACGAGCAACCAGGATAATAGAGGTATCGCTTCACGCTGCCACCTCCCCGTCTTTGGGTTAAATCAGACGGCAGGCCACATTATGCTGCTTGTCGAGGCGGGCTGGCAACTACCTCGAACGTAAATCCGGGCCTCAAGAGTGGGTAGGAATGATGGCTTAACCAAAGGGGAGACTCGCTATTACGGAGCGCCACTAGAAGTTCGGGGAAGCACTGGACCACCGATTCAAGGGCGGCGTCGACCGGGGCGGTGCGCGATGCCCCCGGAGTGACACTTTCCAGCTCCACCCCCAGAAGCATCAACTTAGGGACGCACCAGCCCAATGATCTTGCCAGCCGCAACGTCTCTTCCAGCCCCCAGCCGTGGCTCGAAACCCTTCCCATCGCCCGAGGGATGATTTCACGAGAGGGCAAGGGGAGCAGATGGACCGTTCCCGCTGGCGCGCCGCTTTGAACAGCGTCGACGAACAGGACAATCTCTGCTTTTTCAAAGGAATAAAGCAGATCAAAGCCGCCGCCCGCCAACTCCGGAAACTCGCATCCACAGTCGCCTCGCGCCCGGAGGCGGTGGACGATTTCGAGCCCTACATTATCGTCGGCCGCCAAGGCGCCGCCGCAACCGACTACCAGCAATCGATCGGGTGATCGCGTGATCGCGTGATCGGGCGAACAGTCTCCAAGATGGGGGGATGGGAAGCGAGAATGAACAGAAAAAGAGTTTGCAGCTTGTCGCTTCTTGTTCATCTGACCATCCGATCTCCCGATCTCCCGATTACCCGATGACCCCATTTCCCGATCATCACCCTCGGTCGAGCTGAAGGTTCAAGAAATGGGTTGAGCAGGAAATGCATGGGTCGTAGCAGCGAACCAGATTCTCGGATACCCGCGCGATTTCGGCTTCGGGTTGCGCCAGGAATCCCGGCAGGAACTGGCGCAGATCGTCTTCCATTCGCCGCATGTTTTGCGAGGTGGGTGGAACGATCTTCGCCGCCTCCACCAAGCCCTGGTCATTGATGCGGTAACGATGATAGAGAAGTCCGCGCGGGGCTTCCGTGGCCGCGCACCCTTCCCCTCCCTGAACACGGAATGCCACGCGGCTGGTGGCCGGTTCCTGGTAGGCGTCGATGAGGGCGAGCGCCTCCTCACAAGCGTGTACCAACTCGACGGCGCGCGCCACGATTCCCATGAAGGGGTTATTACACGGCCAGGAGATTCCGCAGGAACGCGCCGCCGCCTGGGCGCGCGGCAGCAGTTTATCGAAGTTCAGATTCAAGCGCGCCAGGGGGCCCACCAGATAGCTCGATCCCCGGTCCGCGCGCACGGAGTGGAGGGCGGTGGAATGGGCCACGTGCTCTTCCAGGAACACGTGCTCAAACTCCGCGGGATCGATATTCAACCCGGAGGATGAAATGATGCGCCGCTCGTTCATAGGGTACTCGGCGGGATGGGCGAGCGACACAAACTCATAATCAGGCGCGAAATCAGGGAAGTTCAGGCCCGACACCAACGACACGGTTTCCTGGGCGGCATCCAGGGCCCACAGCAAATCCTCTCGAAGCTTTTTCAATTCTTTCCGGTGGGGTACTTTATAAAAGCCCCCCACACAGACGGAAACCGGATGCGTGGCGCGGCCACCCAGCAGGTCCAGCAAACTGTTGCCGATCTTCTTCAGGCGCAGGCCGCGCTCAACTTCCTTGGGATGATCCGCAGCCATCGCCACGGCACTTTCATATCCCAGGTAATCCGGCGCGTTGAGCAGGTAGATGTGCAGGGCGTGGCTTTCAATCCACTCGCCGCAATAGAGCAGGCGGCGAAGCATGCGAATCTCCGCCCCCGGTCGGACGCCCAGGGCCGCCTCCAGAGCGTGGACAGCGCTCATTTGGTACGCCACCGGGCAAATCCCGCAAATGCGGGCAACGATGTCGGGCACTTCCTGGAAGTGGCGCCCGCGCAGGAAAGCCTCAAAGAAGCGAGGGGGCTCGAAGATGTTCAGCTTGACGTCACGCAGCTCACCGCCTTCGGCGCGCACATAAAGGCCCCCCTCGCCTTCCACACGCGTAAGGTAATCGATTTTTATCGTCTTTTCCTGAGTGTCTGCATCGTTAGCCATGACCACCTCCGTTGTGCCCGGAGTCCGCAAGGCAGGAGTCAGGAGCCAGGAGTCAGTCGACAGTAGACGCAATACTCCAGTCGGGGGAACTCCTCTATGCCGTCTACTGTCTACCCTTGCCCATGACTCCTTGATTCCGACTCCTGACTCCTGACTCCTGGCTTCTGACTCCTCCCCCTTCCGATCTCCCGGCAGACCTGGTCCACCACTTCCGGGAGGGCCGCAGAAACGACGGGCGAAAGTGTATCCCCAAAAGCAAAGGATTGCGCGGAAACTGTGATAACTACCGCCTGCGGACGGTGACCGTACAGCCGTTCGGCGCTGGCGAGCAGCCCCGATGGTGTGCAACTGTGGGTGAATGTTGATGAAGCAGGGACCTGCGGGCGGACCGCTCGGTGATGGATCTCTCCCGGCGTGCCCTGCGCGTCGGCGTCGATAAACACCGCGCGGCTCGACTGGCTGAGGGGCTCGGCAAGTTCCGGAGTGAGTTGGTGGCAAGTGATTATTTTCGCGCCCTGGTCGGCGAGCGCCTGGGCAAGCAATCGGCCGGCTTGCCAGCCGAACCCATCATCACTCCGCAACGGATTACCATAGCCGATGATAAGCGCTTTGTTCATAGCTTTCAGCTCTCAGCTATCAGCTCTCAGCAATCAGCTTTCAGCTAAGGCCCTAAGCTGAGCGCTGATAGCTGAATACTGACAACTAATTACTGCTCAATTCATCCAGCAAGGAACCGTCCGGCCCCAGCAACTGGATGCGCAAGGGCACTTGGCCGGTAGCGTGGGTGGAGCAACTAAAACAGGGGTCATAGGCGCGCACGATCGCGGAGACACGGTTCAGCATCCCCTCCTTCAAGTGCTTGCCGTCGATGTAGTGCCGGGCCACCTGGTCGATGCTGCGATTGATGGCCAGATTGTTGTGCCCGGTTGCCACGATGAGGTTCGCCCAGGTGATAGCGCCCTCCTCGTTCACCTTATAGTGGTGAATCAGAATACCCCGCGGCGCTTCGATCATGCCCACGCCCTCCAGGCAATTCACGCCCGCATGTGCGCGAACCTGCTTGCCCAGGACCGCCGGATCATTCAGCAGCGCTTCCATGCGTTCCAGCCCATAGAGGGCTTCAATCAGCCGGGCATAATGGAAATGGAAAGAGCTCGGCACGATCTTTCCCAAACGCTGGTGGAATTCGGTGAACTCCACATCGGCCAACGGCGTTCCACAACTCTTGGCAACGTTCAGCCGCGCCAGAGGTCCGACGCGATATACGCCGCTCGGGAAACCGATGGGTTTGTAATAAGGCGCCTTCAGGTAAGAAGTGGGGAGGGTTGCCTCGCCGATATACTTTTGGTAATCGCCGGGCGGAACATGATCCGCGACGATCTTGCCCTCGGCGTCCTTGAACCGGATTCCGCCGTCGTAATGCTGGAGTTTCCCGGCCGCATCCACCAGGCCCGCGTACATGCTGGGGGCGTTGCCGAAGTTCTCGATTTCCTCCTTGAACTGATCCAGTACTCCTTTGAAAAACTTCAGGGTACGCCGGATGATGGCCTTGGCATCGGGCAAGCCAGCAAGAATTTTGTCGCGGACGGCGGGTTCAAGAGGGGCGTTCACTCCGCCCGGGACTGTCCAGGAGGGATGGATGCGCTCCTTGGCGAGGCCGGCGATAACCTGTTGCCCGAACTTGCGCAGAGCGATGCCGTCGTGGGCGATGTCCGGAAACTTTTCCAGCACGCCCAACACGTTGCGCCGCGTCGGATCCGAATCCATTCCCAGTAGAAGATCGGGCGATGAAAGGTAGAAGAAGCTCAGGGCGTGCGACTGCACAAACTGGCCGCAATGCAGAATCTCCCGCAACAGCGCCGCGGTTTCAGGAATGCGAACGCTCATGATGGCATCGCAGGCTTTGGAGGAAGCCAGCAGATGGCTGACCGGGCAGATCCCGCAGATGCGCGCGGTAATGGACGGCATCTCGTAATACGGGCGGCCCTCGGTGAATTTCTCAAACCCCCGAATCTGAGTGATGTGCAATTGCGTACTCGCCACCTGCCCGCTATCGTCAAGCTGAATCGAGATTTTGGCATGGCCCTCGATGCGCGTGACGGCATCGATCGTAATTTTTTTCATCAGGGACTCCTTAGCGTGCGGATGAACGAAAGTTGACAAAGGACGAATGCCTATGAATGGCCATCACATCCCAAAAAAAAGACATAATGTCGCATTCCCTCCCACCTTAGCCCTCGTTCCTTTGCTTTCAATACCTTGCATCTCCGTGCTCATCCGTGTTCATCCGTGTAAATCCGTGGCTTCCGGCTAGCCGAATTTCACCTTGGTACTCAAATCGGGCATCCGCCCGTCGAGCAACTCACCCAACACATAACCGATGGCGGAGGCGGGGGGTGGGCAACCGGGCACAAACAAGTCCACCTTCACCACCTCTTGCAGAGGTATGGCGCGCTTCAGCAGGGTGGGAACGCCATCGGTGGGAATACGCGGCTTCTCATCCACGCCCTGGACGTAAATTCTTTCCAGGAGCTTTTTGACGGGAATGGAATTGCGCATGGCCGGCACATTGCTGGTGACCGCGCAATCACCGAGCGCCACCAGCAGGCGGGTGTGCTCGCGAACGTGCTTGATTTTTTCGTAGTCGTCCTGGTTGGAGACCGCGCCTTCGACGATGGTCACATCCACGTCCTCGGGAAACTCCTGGGCGTCGACCAGGGGGCCATACACGATGTCGGCCTTCTGCCCCACCGCGGCAATGGCCTCGTCAAGGTCCAGAATCGACATGTGGCAGCCGGAGCAACCGTCCAGCCACATTGTAGCCAGTTTCGCTTTCTTCATGCGCACCTCTCAATTCCCGAGTCCGGCGTCCGGAGTCTGCAAACGGCTTCCGAAACTCGAAATTGGAAACTCGAAAATCGCTGCCCGGGGGCCGAGTTTCGATTTTCGAATTTCGAGGTTCGGACACCGGACTTCCTTCATGCATGCACCGCTCGTTTGACCGCCAGCCACTTAATGTTCTCATTGCTCTTGATCATTTCTTCCACCGCCAGACCTTTCTCTGCCAGCGCTCCAGTGGGGCACACCTGGACGCACTTGCCGCATTTGGTGCAGGCTTTCGACTCCCCCCAGGGCCGGTCAAGGTCCGAAACCAGGCGCGAGTTGATGCCTCGCGCGCTGATTTCCCACACATTCGCCCCTTCCACTTCCGTGCACACCCGCACGCACCGCGTGCAGAGGATGCAGCGGTTATGGTCCAGGATGTAGCGCTCATGCGAAACATCCACCGGCAGGCGGGGGTAGTTATAAGGAAAATGGACGTGGGTCACGCCCAGGCGCTGGGCCATCGCTTGCAATTCGCAGTGATTGTTGCAAACGCAGACCGAGCAGTAATGATTGCGTTCGAGCAGCAGAAACTCCACGGCCATCTGGCGATGCCGCAAGAGCTTGTCGGAATTGGTATTCACCGACATGCCGTTCTGGATGGGAGTGGTGCAAGCGGGCAACAGGCGCCCCACCCCGGCCACCTCCACCAGGCAGAGGCGGCAGGAGCCCGACGGGCTCAGCCCCTCGAGGAAGCAGAGCGTGGGGATATATTTCTTGTTGGCGCGCGCGACATCCAGGATCGTCTGGCCCTCACTGGCCCGGCAAAGCTCGCCGTCGATCCGAACGGACATTTCTTGGGGCATTTCGATCACTCCTTTGCCAAAGTCGAAACTCGAAAATCGAAACTCGAAATTCGAAACTCGAAAATCGCCGCTCGGCCCTCGAAACTGGTAACTCGAAATCGATGTTCCACTTACGGGTTTCGAATTTCGAATTTCGAGTTTCGAGTTTCGAATTTCGATTTTCGAATTTCGCTCCTACCGCCTCCCGGCCAGAACGCCGTTTTCGCGAATATCGCAGCGCAGGCAGCGGCTGGCCTCTTCCACGGCTTCTTCCGCGGTCAGCGGCAGCACCGCTTCCTGGAAGTCCTTCACCCGCTGCTTGGCGGGCAGCGGATGGGGCAGATGGCGGTGGCTCTCGCTGACGTGCTCGGGCGGCGTCTGGTCATATTCGAAGTGCGGCAAAAACTCCTGGATTCGAACGTCTTCCATCAAGCGCTGGTCGATAAAGCGCGCCGCCTTTTTTCCGTAGCCCATGGCGTTGGAAACGTTGGAAGCGCCGGAAATCAAATCACCTCCGGCGAAGAATTTTTCCCGGCTGGTTTCCATGGTGTAGCGGTTATATTCCAACGTTCCGTGCTCGGTAATACTGAGCCCGGAAGCCTTGCAGAAGTCGCGATCCACCGCTTCGCCCACGGCCAGAATCACCGTATCGCACTTAAAGCTCTGAATTTCCTCGGTAGGAATGGGGCGGCGGCGGCCCGAGGAGTCGAATTCACCGAGGCGGGTTTTTACCACCTCGATCGCCTTGACAGCGCCGTTCTCTCCCACGATGCGATGGGGGGTGGCGAGAAAAACAAAGTGGGCGCCTTCCTGCTCCGCGGCTTCCACCTCTTCGTGAATGGCCGGCATGTCTTTGCGCTCGCGCCGGTAAATCACCGTCACCGTCGCGCCTTTGCGCAAGGCGGTGCGGGCAGAATCGATGGCGGCATTCCCGCCGCCGATAATCGCCACCCGTAGCCCGAGCGGGACGGGCGCCTCCTTGGCGATGGCTTCCAGGAACAGGAGCGCCGGCATCACCCCCTTGAGTTCGGTTCCGGGGAGATAAACCCACGCCTCTTTCCAGGTTCCAATGGAGAGAAACACCGCCTCGTAGTCAAGGCCAAGATCGTTCAAGGAGATATCCGTCCCTACGCTTTTGTTGAACTCGAATTTGACGCCGAGGCGGCGAATCAATTCGATTTCCTTGGCCAGAACGGCCTTGGGCAGGCGGTATTCGGGCAGTGCAAAACGCAACATTCCGCCCGCCTCCGCATGCGACTCATAAACCGTAACTTCGTGGCCAAACAGGGCCAGGTAGAACGCCGCAGTCAGGCCCGTGGGACCCGCTCCTGCCACGGCAATTTTCTTGCCCGTGGGCGCCATCTTGCGCGCCGCGACGCGGTCTGCCATTTCGCCAAACCGGTCGGAGAGAAAGATGGAGTCCGCAATCAGCCGGTGTACTTCGCGCATGTTCACCGCTTCGTCGATCGAGTGACGGCGGCAACGGTTATCGCAGGGATGCTGGCAGACGCGGCCAGTGGACGCCGGCAGGGGGTTATCGAGGATAACGGATTCAAAGGCCTCGTCCAGCCGCCCTTCCTTGTAAAGTTCCAGGAAGCGGGGGATGTTCATGTGCAACGGGCAACTGTTCTCGCAAGGGGAAAGGGCCAATTCCTGGCAGACGCCGGCGCGGCAGCGGTGGGCGCGTATATGGTCCTCAAACTCATGACGGAAATGCCGCATGGTGGTCAGCACCGGGTTGGGGGCCGTCTGTCCCAGCCCGCACAGGGAGGTATCGCGAATCATGCGTCCCAGTTCGTCCAGGGTGGTCAGATCCTCTTCCGTTCCCTTCCCCTGGGTAAACTGGTTGAGGATGCGGAGGCCTTTGTCCAGGCCCACGCGGCACGGCACGCACTTGCCGCACGACTCGGAATGGGTGAACTCGATGAAGTAGCGGGCCACGTCCACCATGCAGTTGTCTTCGTCCATCACCACCATGCCGCCTGAACCCATGATGGAGCCGAGTTTGGCCAGCGTTTCGTAATCCACCGGCGTATCAAACATCTCCTGGGGTATGCATCCGCCCGAAGGCCCGCCGGTTTGTACCGCCTTGATGGCGTGCCCGCTCGACGCACCCTCGCCCACGTCATAGATAAAAGTCTTGAGCGTGGTCCCCAGAGGCATTTCCACCAGGCCGGTGTTCTTCACCTTGCCGACCAGAGAAAAAACCTTGGTTCCGGGACTCTTGGCGCTGCCCGTTTCCGTGAACCATGCCGGGCCCTTGGCAATGATGGGGGCCACGTTGTACCAGGTCTCGACGTTATTGATGTTGGTGGGAAATCCCCACAGGCCCTTATGGGCGGGAAAGGGTGGACGCGGCCGGGGACGCCCGGCGCGGCCTTCCAGCGAGGCGATCAGCGCCGTTTCCTCCCCGCAAACGAAGGCGCCCGCGCCTTCCACCAGATCGATATTGAAATTGAAGCCCCGGCCGAGAATATCCTCGCCCATCAATCCGTACTCTTTCGCCTGTTGGATGGCGCGTTCGAGGCGGTGCACGGCCAGGGGATACTCGGCGCGTATGTAAACGATGCCCAGGGTGGCGCCGGTCAGGAAGCCGGCAATCAGCATGCCCTCAAGCAGCGAATGCGGGTCGCTCTCGATTTCGTTCCGGTTCATGTAAGCGCCGGGGTCGCCTTCGTCGGCGTTGCAGATGATGTACTTCCTCTCCGCCACCCCCTTACGCAGGTAATCCCATTTCTGGCCGGTGGAAAACCCCGCGCCGCCGCGCCCGCGCAGTTTGGCGGCTTTGATCTGCTCGATCACCACGTCCGGCCGATTATCGATGAGCACGTTGTAGAGCGATTGATAGCCGCCCACCGCGATGTACTCTTCGACGTCGTCAGGATTAATGAGCCCGCAATTGCGCAAAACGATCTTCTTCTGGCCCTTGAAGAAGGGAATGTCGGTCCAGGAGGGAATGTTGGCGTAGCCGTTCCCATATTTGACTTGCGCGGTGATATGGTCCCAATCCTCGATCTTGCAAAGGGCCAGGCCGGTGGGAATTTTCCCCATCATCACGTCATCAATAATCTCGTCAATCTGCTGGCTCTGCACGCGGTGGAGAATCACCAGGGGCCGGCCGGGAAGCCAGACATTCACCAGCGGCTCCTCGGCGCAGAAACCGAAGCAGCCGACGCGGGCCAGAAAAATATCCAGGCCGCGCTTGTCGATGGCGTCGGCAAAAGCGTGGAAGACGGCTTCCGCCCCATTGCCGGCGCCGCAGGTGCCCATGCCCACGGCGATGCGAGGGCGGAAAGGCAGCAGCTTGGCCATCCCCGCCCCACGAACCGTGCTGAACGTGCTCAAATCCCGGATGCGCGTCATTTCTTTGCCGTCTCCCTTCGCAAATGCTCCAGCTCGCGTTGCAGCGTCTGCTCGTTCATGTGGCCGTACACTTCATGATTGACCTCGATCACCGGAGCCAGAGCGCATTGGCCAAAGCAAGCCACCGTGCGCAGCGTATACTCGCCATCAGGCGTATTGAGCGAGATTTTTTCCCCCGGCTCTTCGTCGGGGTTGTGGAACCCCAGCTTGAACATCATGCTCTGGAGCAGCTCGCGTGAGCCGCGGGTGTGGCAAGCCGTCCCGCGGCAGATGCAGATGGTGTTCTTTCCCTGCGGCTCGAGGTTAAAGAGAGCGTAAAACGTCACCACACTGTAAACACGCGACAAAGGTATGTCGGTCTTGGCGGCAATGTACTCGAGCGTGTCGCGCGAAAGAAACTTGCGCGGACTGTGCTCCTGGGCCTTTTCCAAAATGCCCAGCAAAGCGCCGGGGCGGCGGCCTTCTCCGGTGATTAACCGATCCAGGAATTCCTGGTCGGATTCCGCCAGCGGAACAGAAACTAACGTCGCCATTTGTTCACTCCTTGGGCCACGGATTAACACCGATCAACACGGATCAAAAACCAACGAGAAAAAATACAAATCCAACAGACTTATTACGCATCCCTTCGTGTGGCTCTTGTTCTTTCAGTTTGGCTCTCTCCTGATCCGTGTTCATCCATGTTAATCCGCGGCTCATCGCCACGGATTAACACCGATCAACATGGATCAAAAACCAACGAGAAAAAATACAAACCCAACAGACTTATTACGCATCCCTTCGTGTGGCTCTTGTTCTTTCAGTTTGGCTCTCTCCTGATCCGTGTTCATCCATGTTAATCCGCGGCTCATCGCCGCAATTCGTCCAAAACTGTCCCGTCCGGCGCCAGCAGTTGAACTTGCAAGGCCATGTGTCCTAAGGCATGCGTCGAACAGCTCAGGCATGGGTCGAAGGCGCGCACCACGGCTTCCACCCGATTGAGCATGCCTTCCGAAAGTTTCTCCCCATTCACGAAATGCTTGGCCACTTGCAGAACGCCGCGATTGAGCGCCAGGTTGTTATGGCCCGTGGCGATGATCATATTGGCCCAGGTGATGAGGCCATTATCGTCCACCCGGTAGTGGTGGATCAGGGTGCCGCGGGGGGCTTCCGACACGCCGATGCCCTCCGGGTTATTCGTCCCGGCAAAAGCCCGAATGTGTTTGGAAAGGATATCGGGGTCCTGGAGCAACTGCTGCATGCGCTCCAGGCCATAGATGATTTCGATCAGCCGCGCGTAATGGTAGTAGAAAGAACTCAGCACGGCGCCGCGGTCGAGTTCGCGAAACTCCGCCCATTCCTGATCGGAGCGCGGGGTTCCGCAGCGGTCGACAATGTTCAAACGCGCCAGCGGCCCCACGCGGTAAATCCCCTCGGGGTAACCGCGCGGCTTGTAATAGGGAGACTTCAGGTAGCTGTCCGGCTCGCAGGCCTCGCCGATGACCTCCGCGTAATTAAGGACGTCCAGTTTGTCGGCCACGATGTTGCCGCGCGAATCCACCACGCGGAGGAACCCGTGATAGTGTTCAAGCTCCCCCGTTGGGCTCACCAGTCCCAGGAAATAAGTAGGAAAATTGGCGAAAGTCCGGATTTCCTCGCGGAATTGTTCCAGCACCGTCTTGAACCAGTCGATCGCCTTTTGGGCGATTTCCAGCCCTTCCGGCAACACCGCCAGGATTTTGTCGCGCGTGGCCACAGGCAGGGGCTCATTGACTCCACCCGCCACCACCCAGGCGGGATGAATGCGCTTCCCCGCCATCATCTCGATGATCTGCTGCCCGATTTGCCGCAAGCGCACGCCGTCGCGTGCCGTTTGCGGGTGGTCCTCCGCCAAACCAAAAAGATTGCGCCGCGCCGGGTCGGAATCCATACCCAGCAGGAAATCCGGAGAAGAGAGATGGAAGAAACTGAGCGCGTGGGACTGCACAATCTGCGCCAGGTTCAGGACGGTGCGCAGCTTGACGGCCGGGACCGGGATGCGGGTGGCCAGAATCGCGTCACAGGCTTTCGCCGAGGCAATCAGATGGCTCACCGGGCAGATGCCGCAGATGCGCGCCATCAGCGAGGGCATTTCGTAGAACGGCCGGCCCTCGCAGAGCTTCTCAAAGCCGCGGAGCTGCGTGACGTGAAAGCGCGCATCCGCCACTTTGCCCTGCTCGTCGAGTTGAATCGAGATTTTCCCGTGGCCTTCGATGCGGGTCACGGGATTGATAGTTAGCGTCTGCCTACTCATCGCTTCTCTCTATTCAAAATTCAAGATTCAAGATTCAAGATGACTCCGGACACGGGACTTCGGACTTTCTTGCTCGTCACTCGTCACTCGTCACTGCCTCTACGCTCCAAACCTCGTCTTCGCGCTCAACTCGGGGCATCGCCCCTCCAGGATATCGGTCAGCACCAGGAAAATGGTGTCGGCGGAGGGAGGGCACCCCGGCACGAACACGTCCACGTTCACCAATTCGTGGATGGGCCGGGCCTTGGGAAGCAAGGTGGGCACAGCCTCCCGGGGCGCTCCGGGCTGAAACGAAACATTCTCCACATATGCCCGGTCCAGCACATCCTGAACCTTAAAGGGATTCCGCATGGACGGAATATTGGCGGTCACCGCACAGTCGCCGAGCGAGACCAACAGGCGCGAGCGGGCGCGAACCTTGCGAATCTTCTCCAGGTCTTCATCGCTGCTCACCGCGCCTTCCACCAGCGTCACATCCACGTTTTCAGGGAATTCCTTCTGGTCCACCAGAGGGCTGTAAACCACGTCGATTTTCCCCGCCAGTTCCAGCAGGCGTTCGTCCATATCGAGCAGGGACATGTGGCAACCCGAGCAGCCATCCAACCACAAAGTTGCAACTCTTGCTTTACTCACCAGCGTCTCTCCCGCATTAACGTCAGATAGGGCAGGAATTGCCGTTGTTTGGTCATTTCCCGCACCGACTTGCCTTTTTCCACAAGCGCTCCGGTGGGACAAACATTGATGCACTTGCCGCACCCCGTGCAGGTTTCCGATGCTCCCCAGGGCTGATTAAGGTCGGTGATGACCTGGGCATTCACCCCCCGGCCCAACACGTCCCAGGTGTGCGCTCCCTCGATTTCGTCACACACGCGCACGCAACGCGTACACAGGATGCAGCGATTGTGGTCCACCACAAACCGCTCGTGGGATCCATCCACCCCCAGGCGCGGATAGCGGTAGGAAAAGTGCACGTGGGTCATTTCGAGCGTCTGCGAAAGGTTCTGCAATTCGCAATGCCCGTTGGAAACGCAGACCGCGCACACGTGGTTGCGCTCGGAAAACGCCAGTTCCAGAATTGACCGGCGATACTTGCTGAGCCGCTCACTGTTGAGTGTCACTTCCATGCCTTCCGCCACCTGGGTAACGCAGGCAGGAAGCAGTTTGTTTACCCCTTTAACCTCCACCAGGCAAAGGCGGCAGGCGCCGACACGCGACAGGCCCGTCAGATGGCAGAGGGTGGGAATGTACATGTTGTTTTCCCGCGCCACCTGGAGGATGGTCTGGTCGCCCCGCGCGCTGATGTCGCGCCCATCCATATTCAGAGTGATTACGCGAACCGCTGGACTCAAGCGACCACCTCCTTATGCATCTGGCATACGCCCGCTGGGCATTTGCCCTCTTTTACGTGGGCTTCATATTCGTTGCGGAAATACCGGAGCGTGCTGAGCACGGGGTTAGGGGCCGATTGCCCCAAGCCGCACAGGCTGGTGTTCATGACCAGGTCGCACAATTCTTCCAGCGCCGCCACGTCCTGAGGCGTTGCCTGGCCCGCCGTGATCCGCGCGAGGAGTTCGTGCATCTGATAGGTCCCCACGCGGCAGGGAATGCACTTGCCGCAGGACTCCGACATACAGAACTCCATGAAAAACTTGGCCACATCCACCATGCAGGAGGTGTCGTCCATCACGATCATGCCTCCCGAGCCCATGATGGAGCCCAGTTTCTTGAGCGACTCGTAATCCACGGGCATTTCCAGGAACTCCGCCGGGATGCACCCCCCGGAAGGTCCGCCCGTTTGTACCGCCTTGAAGCTACGCCCTTCAGGGACCCCGCCGCCGATTTCAAAAATAATGTCACGCAAAGTGATGCCCATGGGCACTTCGATCAGGCCAGTGTTCTGGACGCGCCCCGCCAGGGCAAAGACTTTCGTGCCCTTGCTCTTCTCCGTCCCGATGCGCGCCAGCCAATCGCCACCGTTGCGCAGGATGGGGGGAATATTGGCGAAGGTCTCGACGTTATTGATCAGGGTGGGATAACCCCAAAGCCCTTCCGCCGCCGGAAAGGGCGGCCGCGGCCGAGGGGTTCCCCGCTTGCCTTCGATGGAGGCAATCAGCGCCGTTTCCTCCCCGCACACAAAAGCCCCGGCGCCGAGGCGCAATTCCACGTGGAAGCTGTGCGTGGTGCCAAAAATGTTGTTCCCCAGCAACCCCAGGTTTTGCGCCTGGCGAATGGCGGTTTTCAGGTTTTTGATGGCCAGGGGATACTCGGCGCGCACGTAAATGTAACCCTGCGTGGCGTCCACCGCGTATCCGGCAATGGCCATGCCCTCGAGCACGCGGTGGGGGTCGCCTTCGAGCACGCTGCGGTCCATGAAAGCGCCGGGGTCGCCCTCGTCGCCGTTGCAGACCACGTACTTTTTGTCCGCATCGGCTTTCGCCACCGTGCTCCACTTGAGTCCGGTGGGGTAACCGGCCCCGCCGCGCCCGCGCAATCCACTGCGCAGGACCTGCTCGATGACTTCGCCGGGTGAAAATTCCGTCAGGGCTTTGACCAGCGCTTCGTAACCGCCCGCCGCGATGTAGTCCTCGATCTGTTCGGGGTCAATCCGGCCGCAATTCTCCAGGACAACCTTGACTTGGCGGCGGAAGAAAGGCATGTCGGTGGGGCATTCGAGGCGCGCCACCGGCTCCGCGTCCAGGCTCTTGATAATGTCCGCCGCGTCGCCCTCGTTTACGTTCTGGTACATGAGATTACGCGGCTTTACCGCCACCAGCGGACCATTGGCGCACAGGCCCATGCAGCCCACGCCCTTCACCTTGCACTGGTGCTCGAGCCCGCGGTCCTTGACTTCCTTTTCCAACGCCGCCTTGACCTTGTCGCTCCCGGAAGAGATGCAACCCGCCGCGGTACAAACGTGCAGGCGGTTCTTGTATTGCCGTTCCGCTTCCTCCTGTTTGGCGGTTACTTCGCCAAGTTCTTCCGGCGTCATTGCCCCCACCTCCCAGCTCTTGCCAGCATCTCCGCGGAATTCACCTTCCCCGCCACCTGGCCGTCATACACCACGCAGGGCGCCAAACCGCACGCCCCCAGGCAGCGCGCGGTGAGGAGGGAAACATTGCCGTCCGGAGTCGTCTCTCCGGGCTTGATTCCGTACTGGTTTTCCATGTCAGTCAGCAATTTCCCCGCCCCCTTGATGTAGCAGGCCGTTCCCGTGCAAATCACGCAGGTGTGTTTGCCGGGAGGCTTCATCGTGAAGTAGTGATAAAAAGTCGCTACTCCATAGGCCTGACTCAGCGGGACCCGCAAGCTCGTGGCCACATACCGCAGCGAATCGGTGTCCAGATAACCGAACGATTCCTGCACGGTGTGCAGCGCCTCAATCAGGCCGTTCGATTGGTTGCCCAAGCGGCGCATGGTGGCATCCACGATCTTCCAGCGCTTGTCCGTCGATGGCGCAACCGGCTTCCGAAAACTCGTACCCATTTCACGCTCCTTAACTTGTCCGAAGTCCGAGGTCCGAGGTCCGGGACCGAAGACGAAATTCGAAACTCGAAATTCGAAACTTGCAAATCCACCGGGGTCTCACCGAGCTTCGAATTTCGAGTTTCGACTTTCGATTCTCGGACTTCGGACTTTCTTTCGGGGGACCGCGGACGACGGAATTCGGACCCCAGACTTCGCCTTATGGCGCCGTCTTTCCCAACTTGTCACCTGCCGACCGGAAAGCTTCGGCATAGCCGGTAAAGCTTCGCAACATACGAATAAGATCAGCACGCGGCGTACCGTTTTTCAGCAGGTAACTCGAGAACGAATCCGGGTTGGGACTTTCCATCGGGCCAAAACAACCGTAGCAGCCGCGATTATAGGCGGGACACAGTGCGCCGCACCCCGCCTGCGTGAGAGGACCCAAACAGGCAATCCCTTTGGCGACCATCACGCAAGACGTGCCCCGCCGCTTGCACTCCAGGCAGACCGAGTGGCGAGGGAGATGCGGCGTATTCCCCATCAACAACGTGGTGAGAACTTCCAGGATCTGATACTTGTTGATCGGGCAGCCATTCAGTTCAAAATCCACGGCCACGTGCGTCGAGATGGGCGTGGAGAGCTCCAAGGTGTTGATGTAGGCGGGCGTCGCATAGACCGTCCGCACGTAGTCATTGACGTCCGCCCAGTTACGCAAGGCCTGGATGCCCCCCGCGGTGGCGCAGGCGCCGATGGTAATCAGGTACTTTGACTGATCTCGAACCTTATGAATCCGCTCGATATCCTCTTCGGTGGTCACCGAACCTTCCACCAGGGTCACGTCATACGGCCCTTCTATTGTCTGGGAGCGCGCTTCCAGGAAATAGGCGATTTCCACGGCGCCCGCCAGGCTCAACAGCTCATCTTCCAGACTTAACAGCGCCAGTTGACAGCCGTCACAGGAGGAGAACTTGTAAACCGCCAGTTTGGGGCGCGATTCGGGAGACATTTTAGAAGTCCTCCTTGCCAAAGAACGGCTCGATCGCGGCAAAGTTGAGCACCGGCCCATGCTTGCAGATAAACGTGGGCCCGAACTGGCAGTGTCCGCAGAATCCAATGGCGCACTTCATGTTGCGTTCCATGGACACAAAGACCGATTGCTTGGGAATGCGCCGCGCCAGAGCCTCGTAAATCACGAAGCGCATCATGATTTCCGGCCCGCACGTCATCACCAGGGTTTGCTTGGGGTCCACGCGGATACGATAGAAGAGCTGCGGCACCACGCCCACCTGGCCCTTCCAATTCTCATCCGCCAAGTCCACCGTAACATGCACCTCGATGCCGCCCTCTCGCCAACGCCCGATTTCCTCGTTGTAGAGAAGGTCGGCGGGAGTGCGCGCTCCCAGAAGAAGCAGGACGCGGCCGTACTGATCGCGCTGGCGCATCACCGACAGAATGACTGGCCGTAGCGGGGCCAACCCGATTCCGCCCGCCACCAACACCAGATTCTTCCCCGCCGCGTTGTCCAGTGGCCATGCACTGCCGTAAGGGCCCCGGACGCCCACCACGTCTCCCACGCGCAGTCGGCCGATGGCGCGCGTCACCCCGCCCGCGTAACGGATGGTGTGGCCCAGCACCTGCGGTTCGCCCGGGTCGGAGCAGACGGAGATGGCCACTTCCCCCACCCCTGGAAGGTAGAGCATGTTGAACTGTCCGGGGGAGAAGCGATAGGCCGCCGTCTCGGCGGGATCCACGAAAGCTAAAGAAAAAGTGGAAATGCCGTAGGCTTCCGGCTTGATGGACTCAATCACCGCCGGATGCGGCAGCATGGGGTCCTGAGCAGTTCGCGGATCGAGAGTGGACATTAAGACGCTCATAATTTAAACCTAGGAGTCAGAAGCCAGGAGTCAGGAGTCAGAATGACAAACTCCATTGTCCTGAATGGCCTTCGCGTACGCGTTCAGAAGCCGGCTTACCTCCTCCAGCAATCCCATTAGCTTTCCCGTGTCTCCGTAACATAGGTCCTGGGCCAGAATCAGGTAGTAGCGGCTCTCCTCCAGGGAGCCTTCCGCTGTGTTCATAAATCGGACTTTGTCGGCTCTCCCGCGTTTTCTGAAACCTTCCGCAATGTTTGCCGGGACTGATACAGCCGCCCGGCGCATTTGGATACACAGCGCGTATGTTTCGCTCTTGGGGAAATCAGCAGTTAATCGATAAACACCAAGTACAAATTCGTGGGCTTTGCGCCACACACTGAGGTCCCGAAATGTCCTTGCTGGCGCTCGGGCTGAATCTATTCCAACTCCCACTTCTGTCTCCTGACTCCTGACTCCTGGCTCTTGACTCCTAGCTCTTGCCCCGAATGGCCTGCACTTCCTCCGTAATATCGATCCCCACCGGGCACCAAGTGATGCAGCGCCCACAGCCGACGCAACCGGAGACCCCGAACTGATCGATCCACGATGCCAGCTTGTGGGTCAGCCATTGCCGGTAGCGGGAGCGAATGGTGGGGCGAATGTTGCCGCCATGCACGTGGGAGAAATCCAGGGCGAAGCAGGAGTCCCAAACGCGGGTTCGCTCCGCCGCCGTCGCGGTCAAGTTGCTATGGTCTTCCACGGTCACGCAGAAACAAGTGGGACAAACCTGCGTGCAATTGGCGCAGGAAAGACAGCGTGTGGCCACCTCATCCCAGCGCGGGTGGTCCAAGTTGTCGTAGAGCAAACGCGGCAAATCGTCGGTACGCATCTGCCGTTGCATCTCGCGTTCCGCGCGCGCGCAAGCTTGCGCCGCTCGTCCCAGATCGAAGGCGGTGGCAGGCTCCCACGCCGTGTCGCGGAGCATTTCCGAGCCGGCCTCGGAGCCGACCTCGACCACGAAATTATCCGGCAGCTCCGTGACCGCCAGGTCAAATCCCCCCGAGGCGCGCGGGCCGGTCTTCATGGAAACGCAGAAGCAGGTTGAGGCCGGCTGCGTGCAATGCACCGCCAGGATGAAAATCGGCCCCCGCCGCCGAGCGTAATGGGGATCGCGAAATTCTCCCGTCATGAACACGCGGTCCTGAATGGCGATGGCGCTCAACTCGCAAGCGCGCACGCCGATAAAGGCGTAGCGCGGGCTCAGGTTCCGCGCCGGCTGCACTCGCCAGCTTCCGTTTTCCTTTTCCACGGAGAAAAGGCTCAACTGCGAAGGGTGCAGGTATTGCTTCCACGATTGCGGCCCGCAGCTATAGGAAAAATACTGCGGTTCGCGGGTTTGTTTGAGCCGGTAATGCCCCGGAGATTGCTGGTCGGTCCAACCCACGGGAAGCTCGCTCATCTGCGAGATCTCATCGAGGGTGACGGCGCCTTCCCGAACCGTGGGACCCACCAGGGAAAAGCCCGATACCCGCAAGTTGTCGAACACCTTCTGTAACGACGCCTTGGCGATCACGACGCTGGCGGCAACCCGTGGGAGGCTTGGTGTCATAAAGTGTCCCTTCGGCATTACTTCTGCAAGACTTGAGCCAAATAGGTGACTACCAGAACATAAGATATGCTAATAATCTGAACGCATTGGACCTTATCTACATGACAGAATATTCCATCTCGAAAAGCATGGGTGACATGAAGACCGGGTGCGACTTTTCCCCTGCGATGAATGCCCCAATTTTCGAATCCTCGCTTGCGGCATTTTATAGCCAGGAAAACAATTTGCCCGTGTACAGAGAATGTGGCTTTTCAACCACACCTCGGGTACATGACGTGCGGGGAGATGGGGAAAGATGGCAAAGCTTAAGGAGCTTGCGGGGATCGCGCGGAGACGATCGTAAACGGTATCCATTTCAGATCCGGCACGAAGGGATAACTCGGAATGCGAAACTGGTTTTTTGGAAGATGCAAGATATCCTGGTTCACCGCGCCCTCGGTAAGTGCCATCAGATTGGGATTCGCAATCTTGGCAATCGGCGGGACCAGGTAACCGGCCTTTACGACGACGATCTTGAAGCGGGTGGGTTCCAGCCCCAGTGAGGTGAAATCGACAATCTCATGGAAGGGGCGACGCCTCGCGGTCAGGACCACCAATATGCCACTAACATCAACCACCGCTTGGCGTTGGGGCAGATCGTTGGTGGACAACAAGAAAACGACTCTTGCCGTGACCGCGACGGGTTTGCTTGCCTGCGGGTCGAGGGTACCTCCTATTTTGAGGGGGAGGGTTGCACCCACCCCGGCGCGGTAGCAGGCTTCGGTGGCGGGCCGGTCGGCGATGCCGGCAAAAAGGCAATCCTTTACCGAATGCCGCAGGAGTTCAGCCAGAGCATCAGCCCGGTCGCCACTTCCTCCGGCGGTGGGGTTGTCCCCGGAATCCGAAATGACCACCGGCTGGGTGTCGAGACGCCGGGCTTGTTCGATGCATTCCGCCATCGTGCTCGTGGGCACGCCGAATTGGAATTCCTTGCGTGCGTCCCAGTATTGCTGCGCCAGCGAGAGCGCGTCTTTCTTCAGCAGATCCGGCATGGTGCCGGTCATGACCGCGCTGGCAGTGGCGCGCGGTTCGTCCGCCCAAACATACCCTACCAGCAAGGACGCATCCAGCACTCCCGGCTCGGCATTCATGCCGGGCAGTTGTGCCCAGAGGCGCTTGGCCGGGTTGTAAAGCGTGCTGCTGCGTTCACCCGGCATCAAAACGGGGATCGGCGCCCAAACCATCGTGGGGCGAATTCGTTGGTCGAGGCAATGAACCAGCATGTCGCAGGCACGTTGCGCGGTTTCCTCACGGTCGATATGCGGAGCGGTGCGAAAGGCCGAAAGCATGTCCAGGTTGTCGATGATGCGCCGGCTCAGACTCCCGTGGAGGTCAAAGCTTGCGGTCATCAGGCAGTCCTTCCCCACCAGGGCGCGAGCCGCGGCGATCCAATCCCCGTCGGCATCTTGCATCCCCTCGACATACATGGCTCCGTGCATGGGCAAATATAGGCCATCCAAAGGAAGGAGGTTGCTGACTCGGTGCAGGAATTCCGCCTTGAGTTCTTCGTAGGTTTTTCGCTCGACCGGCCCTCCAGGCACCGCCGCAGCCAATAGGGTCGGCTGAAAAGGATAGGGATAGGTCTTCAAATGGCGGAAGAACGGAGCGTCCGCCAGCGCCTGGCCTCTCTGGACGGTGAAGTCTTCCATCCGGGCTCGAATATGGCTGTAGGTGCTGCACTCGATCTGGATGCCGCCGAACGCGACCCGCTTCCCTGCCGCCGCCCGGCCCATTCCCGCAATGCCCGACCGTAGAGATGCGAATGCCGCCAGGGTTGCATCCTTCAGAAAAGTTCTGCGTCTCACCGATTTTCTCCCCTAAGAAGATGATGGTCGCGCATCATCAAGATTAGCACAGCACGGCGCAGCCCGAACCAAACGTATTTTGCGGGTGGGATTTCGAGGTGGGCGCGCTTTATGCGGGCGAAGCTGACCTTGGGGTGCGGCAGGAACAGCTACCGCCTTTCTGGCTCTTGCGCGATTGCAGTATGATTCAAACGCGGAAGGCGGTAGCTGCCGCTACCGCACTCCAAGAGGAACTTCACCGCGGAGACCCAGAGATCACAGAGGTTAGGCGCGGATAAAGGCTGTGGGTTAATGCACTAACCACCCGCAGCCCCTACCCGCGCCAGCAGAAGTATTCTCCTTCGTGGCCTCCGTGGTGAACCGTTCTTACCCGACCGGTCTAAGGAGTTGCGGCGGCCGAAGTTTGTTGTTGCGGCGCCCCGCTGTAGTTGCCGTTACCTGCCTGGTTGGCGTCAATGGTACAGGTTCCGCTACCCTTCAGCATCGTTACCGGCGCGCTGCTCACCCCACCCGCTACCGTGCGTGTTCCCAGCTTGCAGACGCCCGTGCTGACCGCATCCACGGAAAACGCGACCGTCAGCCCGGAGCTGGAATCGGCTGCCACCATGAAAGTGCTGTGGTCGGCCGCCGTCGCCGGAGCCGGCGTCGTGAACGTGATCGTCTGGCCGATCGGGAAGGCCGTGGTGGTCTGGGTCAGGCTCGCCTTGTCGTAGTTGGAATCGCTAGCCCAGCTCACCTTCGAGGTGCAGGTGCCCGTCCCCTTCGTCATCGTATAGAGCGGGCCGACATTGGTGCACGAACCGCTGGCCGTATACACCGGCGAAGTCGAACTGTTCGTCGAACTCGCCACCGTGAACGTCCCTTGGTAAACCTCGCTGGGCGGCGCGTCCGTGAACGTCACGGTCGGCGCGATCTTGCTGGCCGTGGTCCTCTGGACAACTTTTGCCGAGGCGTAGTCGACGTTCGCAGGCCAGGTGGCAATCTCGTAGCACGCGCCCGTCCCGCTCGTCATCGTATATTGCGTGCCGACATTGCTGCACGCGTCGTTTGACGTGTACACCGGCGCAATCGAAGTATTGGTCGCCGCATCCGGCACGGTGAATGTCGCACCGTAAGGTTCGCTGGCCGGCGCACCCGTGAACGTCACCGTCGGAATGGTAAGAATGACAGACACCGCACCCTGGGAGGAGTTCAACCCATACGCGCCTGCCGCGATAGCCTTGCCATCGCCGCTAACGCCCAGAGAAGACGCGAAATAAGCGGTGGTCGGCCCGTGCGCGGCGGCCAGCTTGGCGGTGAAGGTGGAAGTGGTTGCCCAGCCGCTCACGGGCATGACGAAGACATACGCCGCGCCCTGGTCGAAGTTGGTGACGGTAGCCAAAGGCGCGCCGGCCACGACGGTGCCGCCAGTGCTGTTGACGCTCACAGAGCGGCCGAAGTAGCTGAACCCGTCCCCGTCGGAGGCGGTCAGCTTGGCGGTTTGGGTTGCGCTTACCCAGCCGGTCCCGGGCATGACGAAGACATACGCCGCGCCCTGGTTGGATTGGAGGTCGATAGTAGCATCAGGCGCGCCGGCCACAATGGTCGTGCCGTTGCTACCAATGGCCGCAGAAACGCCCAAATGATCGCCGCTCGCCCCGTCGGAGGCGGTCAGCTTGGCGGTGAAGGTGGAGGTGGTTGCCCAGCCGCTGCCGGGTCTGACGAAGACATAGGCCGCGCCTTGGAGGGTGTTGGCGCCAAGGGTGGCATTGGGCGCGCCGGCCACGACGGTGAGGCCGTTGGTGCTAACGCCGAGGGAAGTACCCAAAGCGTCGCCGCTGGCCCCATCCGAGGCGGTCAGCTCGGCAGTGAAGGTAGAAGTGGTTGCCCAGGCGCTGCCGGCCCTGACGAAGACATACGCCGCGCCTTGCCCGGAGTTGGAGCCGATGGTAGCATAAGGCGCGCCGGTCACGATGGTCATGCCGTCGCTGCTAACCCCCGCAGAGGTACCCAAGCCGTCGCCACTCGCCCCATTCGAGGCGGTCAGCTTGGCGGTCTGGGTCATGTTCCCCCATCCACCCCCGGGCATCACGAAGACATACGCCGCGCCTTGCCCGGCATTGGAGCCGATCATAGCATGAGGCGCGCCGAGCACGATGACGCCGCCGTTGCTGCTAATGCCCGCAGAAGTGCCCAACTGGTCGCCGCTCGCCCCGTCCGAGGCGGTCAGCTTGGCGGTGAAGGTGGAAGTGGTTTCCCAGCCACTCGCGGGCATGACGAAAACATACGCCGCGCCCTGGTTGCTATTAGAGCCAATGGTAGCAACAGGCGCGCCGGCCACGATCGTGGTGCCGTCGCTGCTGAAGCCCATAGCGTAACCCAGGCTGTCGCCCGGCGCCCCATCCGAGGAGGTTAGCAGGGCCTGTTGGATGAACGGGTCCACCACCACGGGGTAGCGCGCCCCGGCATCGTCCACCCGCAGTCGCAACTCCTGCCTCTCCACCTCCAGCCAGGCCACCAGCGCGCGTCCGCTGGCATCGTGGGCGGTAAGGCCGGTATAGCGCAACACCGCCTGGCCGTGGCCGTCACGCAGAGTCAATCCCTCAGCCCGCCCAACCCCCTCAGCCGAGGAGTCAGCCGTAGCCGTCAGGTCGCCCCCGATCTCGAGCGCAATAGTTAAGGGTGAGGAATTCCGTGTCCCGTGTCCCGTGTACCGTGTCCCGAGCGCCGGTGGCGCGCTTATCGTAAAGCCCTGCTCCACCCCCGCCGGCCCGTTCACGTACCACTCCACCAGCGGCCCCCGAAGGTACTCTACCCGGTTGGCCCGGCTCTGGGGAACAGCTTCGCCGACCGTTTCAAGATGATCACCATAGCCGTAGCCACCCAACGCCAACCGCCAGTGCGACTGACCCGAGTGCAATTCCATGCCCTGGCGCGTAAAATCCGCCTGAAGCGCCTGGGCGGGATTTTGCGCGCGCAGCACGCCTGCCGCCGCTCCCACCTGATAGCGCCCATCGTTTTCCCCGAGCGTGGCGGAGACCACCGGCTGGGCAGCCGCCGGCAAATTGGAAAGCCCTTGCCGCCGATTGAGGTTCTGGCCAGCCGGTTTCGCCGACGTGCTCGGAAGTGAAACAAGTGCTCCCGGAATCAAGGTGCCGGTGGAGGCATGAATACTGCCCCGCATCGTCGCCGAGCCGGTGGGGGCCGTCAGGCCCGCAGAGAATACCAAACTCCACGCCACTGCGATGGAGGCCACCACGATAATTAATGCCCGCGATCTAGTTATCGTCATAACATACCACCTCACTCTTTAAGATTTGATTCCGTGCCACCCGAGGACACGATTTAGGCTTGACTTTTGTTATCTAAAAGCCGATATCCACGCGTTACCGTAAAGTCCTTTTAATTCTTTGGCAACAGTACTGGGGTACTTGTAATAGGGTACTGACACCGTGAAATACCGTATGTAGGTACGCATCCGGACGGGTAAGCTAACGCTTAACGCGATTGTTGTCAAGGGTTTTAAGAGAGCAAGCGTTGCGCAGACCTCCGCCTTTGAGGTCTGCGGCTCTTACCGTGACTCGCGATCCCGAACGCGAGGGCAGGCTCACCTCTTTGCGATTTGCAGTTTATGCCAAAGAAGAACCGCGGACCCCAAAACCGGCGGTCCGCGCTACGCTGTCTTCAGGATTGCCGGATGGCAACCTGCCCATTTCAATCTGCAATAGTTATATGGCGGAAGGCAAAGGAAAAAGGCGGTAGCTGCTGCTACCGCACTCCAAGGCGCCTTCGGCACACTCATCTTCGTAGCCGACGCCTAGAGTTCACGAAGAAAAGGCGCGGATAAAGGCTGTGGGTCAACGCACTAACCACCCGTAGCCCTTACCCGCGCCAGCAGAAGTATTCTCCTTCGTGCCCTCCGTGGTGAACCGTTCTTCTCCGGCCGACCTACTAGGGAGTTGCGGCGGCCGAAGTTTGTTGTTGTGGCGCCGCGCCGTAGTTGCCGTTACCTGCCTGGTTGGAGTCAATGGTGCAGGTTCCGGTACTCTTCAGCATGGTCACCGTCACGTTGGACACCCCGCTAACAATCGTCCGTGGCCCCACCTTGCACACGCCCTTGCTGCCCGCGTCTACGGACAAAGTTACCGTCAGCCCGACGCTGGAATCGGCAGCCACTGGGAAGGTGCTGCCCTTGCTCGCATTCGCCGGAGCCGGCGTCGTGAACGTGATCGTCTGGCTGGCCTTGGTGGCCGCAGTGATCTGGGTCAGGCTCGCCCGGTTGTAGTTGGAATCGCTAGCCCAGCTCACCTTCGAGGTGCAGGTGCCCGTCCCCCTCGTCATCGTATAGAGCGTGCCGACATTGGTGCACGACCCGCTGGCCGTATACACCGGCAAAGTCGAACTGTTCGTCGAACTCGCCACCGTGAACGTCCCCTGGTAAGGGGCGGTTGGCGGCGCTCCCGTGAACGTCACCGTGGGAGCGATCTTGCTGACCGTGGTCCTCTGGATGACTCTTGCGGAAGCGGAATCAACGTTGGCAGGCCACGTGGCAATCTCGTAGCACGCGCCCGTTCCACTCGTCATCGTATACGTCGTGCCGCTGTTAGTGCAGGACCCGCTTGACGTGTATACCGGCGAGGTCGGGCCGGTTGACGTCCCGGCCGGCACGGTAAAGATCGCGCCGAAAGGTTCGCTGGCCGGCGCACCCGTGAACGTCACCGTCGGAGCCGTGAGATTCACCGCCACTGCCCCCTGCTGAGCGTTGACGCCAGGCAGGCCACCCGCGACCGCCATGCCGTCGCCGCTGACGGCTACAAAGTTACCGAAGATATCGTAGGCATACACCTTCGAGGCGGCCAGTTCGTTGGTGAAGGTGGAAGTGGTTGCCCAGCCGGTCCCGGGCTCAGCGAAGACATCTATCGCGCCCGTCGAAGAGTTAAAGCCAGGCGCGCCCGACACGACCGTGGTGCCGTTGCTGCTGGCGCCCACCGAGGCGCCGAACAGGTTGCCGCTCCCCCCGGTCGTCGTATTGCTCAGCTTGGCGGTTTCGGTGGCGGTCACCCAGCCGGTCCCGGGCATAGTATAGACATACGCCGCGCCTTGGTCGGAGTTGGAGCTGATGGTAGCATCAGGCGCGCCCGCCACGACGGTGCTGCTGTCGTTGCTGACGGCCACAGAGGTGCCCAAGGAGTCGCCGGTCGCCCCGTCCGAGGCGGTCAGCTTGGCGGTTTGGGTGGCGCTCACCCAGCCGGTCCCGGGCATGGCAAAGACATACGCCGCGCCTTGGCCGAGGTTGCCGGTGACGGGTGGCACGGTAGCATTAAACGCGCCGGCCACGACCGTATTGCCGCCGGTGCTGACGCCGACCGAGTAGCCCAACTGGTCGGATGGCTCCCCGTCCGAAGCGGTCAGCTTGGCGGTTTCGGTGGCGTTCACCCAGCCGCTCCCGGGCATAACGTAGACATACGCCGCGCCCTGCGCTCGGTTGGAGCCGATAGTAGCACCCTCCGCACCGGCCACAATGGTGCCGCCATCGCTGCTGATACCCACGGAGTAGCCCAAATAGTTATCTTTCGCCCCGTCCGAGGCGGTCAGCATGGCAGTCTGGGTTGCATTCACCCAGCCGGTCCCGGGCTCGACGAAGACATACGCCGCACCCTGGAAATTCTTCGTGGCGTTGCTACCATTAGTATTAGGCCCGCCGGCCACGATGGTGCCGCCGTTGCTGCTCACGCCCACCGACCAGCCCAAAAGGGCGTCGCCGCTCAACGCGCTCGAGGCGGTTAGCTTGGCGGTGAAGGTGGAAGTGGTGGCCCAGCCGCCTGCGGGCATGACGTAGACATACACCGCGCCCTGGTTGGGGTTATTAAAAGGCGCGCCGACCGCGAGGGTGGTGCCATCGCTGCTGTAGGCCACAGAGTAGCCAAACTGGTCGCCGCTCGCCCCGTCCGAGGAGGTCAGCACGGCCTGCTGGACGAAGGGGTCCACCACCACCGGATAGGTGGCCCCGGCGTCCTCGACCCGCAGCCGCAACTCTTCCTTTCCAAGTTCCAGCCAAGCCACCAGCGCGTGTCCGCTGGCGTCGTGGGCGCTGAGCCCGGTATAGCGTAGCACTGCATTTCCGTGGCCGTCGCGCAGCGTCAATCCCTGCGCCCGTGCACCGGCCTGCGCCGATGAATCAGCCGTAGCCGTCAGGTCTCCCCCGATCCCGAGCGCGATGGTTAAGGGTGAGGAATTCCGTGTCCCGGAAGAAACGCTTGCCGGTGGCGCGCTGAGCGTAAAGCCCTGCTCCACCCCCGCCGGCCCGTTCACGTACCACTCCACCAGCGGCCCCCGGACGTATTCCACCCGGTTGGCCCGGCTCTGGGGAACGGCCTCGCGCACCTTCTCAAGACGGTCGCCATAGCCGTAGGCACCCAATGACAATTGCCAGTGCGCCTGGCCCGCGCGCACCTCCATACCCTGCCCCGTAAAATCCGCCCGCAGCGCCTGAGCGGGGTTTTGGGCGCGCAACTCGCCTCCCACCGGCCCCACCCGATAGCGCATATCGTCCAGCCCCAGCGTAGTTGAGACCACCGGCTGGGCGGCCATCGGCAAACTGGAAAGCCCTTGCCGCCGCTCGAAGTTCTGGCCAGCCGGTTTCGCCGACGTGCTGGGAAGTGAAACAAGTGCACCCGGATTCAAGGCGGCAGTGGGGCCGGAGATGTTGCCCCGCAAAGTCGCCGTGCCGGTGGGGGCCGTCAGGCCCGCAGAGAATACCAAACTCCACGCCAACGCCATGGAGCCCACCAGGATAATTAATCCCCGTGATCTGGTAATGGTCATAACATACCTCCTCATGATTTCGAATTTGATTCCGTGCCACCCGGTGGCACGATTTTGGCTTGACTTTTGTTATCTAAAAGCCAGTATCCACGCGTTACCGTAATGTCCTTTCAATCCTCTGGCAATAGTACTGGGGTACTTGTAATAGGGTACAAACACCGTGAAATACAGTATGTAGGTACGCATCCGGAAGGGTAAGCTAACGCTTCACGAGATTGTTGTCAAGGGTATTTAATAATGCGTACATGGAAGCGAGCGTAATTGAGGCATTGGTATACAATATATCGCTAGCAAGGGACAGAAGCTCCATCTTCAAAGATCCTTCTCACCGCGAAGACGCGGAGGCACAGAGTCAGGAGCGCGGTGCCAAATCCTAAATCCCAAACCCTGAATCCTAGCACCCAGGCCCCAGCCCCAGGGTGTAGAAAGATGCTTGAATTTCCTCCCCGTTCCCGATATAAATTCTGCGTTAAACGCGAGCAGGCAAGTTCGCACATTCTTAACGTCCTAGGGAAAAGAGGGATGAATCATGACGGATGAAATTAATCGACGAGCTTTTATGAAGCGTGCAGCTTTTGCCACCGCCGGCGTCAGCCTGTCGATGGCAGGGTTCAGCACCACGAAGGTTATGGGCGCGAACGACCGCATCCGGCTGGGAGTGATCGGCACGGGCCGGCAGGGCACGGACGATATGCAGAACTTCATGAAGCATGGTGTGGAAGTCGCGGCCGTGTGCGACGTCTATCAGCCCAATTTGGATAAGGGACTGGAGGCGGCGGGCGGCAAGGCCACCTCCTACAAAGATTTTCGCAAGGTCCTGGACGACAAGGAAATTGATGTGGTCCTGGTCGCCACGCCGGACCACTGGCATCCGCTGCCCATGGTGGAGGCCTGCAAGGCGGGCAAAGACGTTTACGTGGAAAAGCCCATCTGCGTGGCGGTGGAAGAGGGCCAGAAAATGGTGGCCGCGGCGCGCGCCCACAATCGCGTGGTGCAGGTTGGACTTTGGCAGCGCTCCAACGCGCACTTCCAGAAAGCCGCGGAGCTGGTGCAGAGCGGAGTGCTGGGCAAGGTCAACTTTGTACGTACCTGGAATTATGCCAATACCTATCCCGATGGCCAAGGAACCTATGTTGATTCCGATCCGCCGGCCGGGCTCGATTGGGACTTTTGGCTCGGCCCCGCGCCCAAGGTTAACTACAATTTTCAGCGCTTCGGCGTAGCTGATCATCGCTGGTCCACCTTCCGCTACTTCTACGATTATGCCAACGGCTGGCCGGGCGACTGGGCCGTGCATTTGATGGACATCGTCCTGTGGGCCATGAAGAGCGAAGGGCCCACCGGCATCACCGCCATCGGTTCCAAGCACTTTATCAAGGACAACACCGAAACTCCCGACACGCTGGACATCACCTGGGAGTTCCCCAACTTCATCGCCACCTATGAGTGCCGCCTGTGCAACAGCAATTCCATGTTCAAGAAAGAATACGGAATTTTGTTCCAAGGCACCGACGCGACCATGTTCCTCGACCGCGATGGCTTTGAGGTCTTTCCGGAACCGCTAGCGGAAGGCGATTACCGCGAAGTGCACCGGCCCGAAGGAGGGAACGCGGAGCACCAGGAGAAAGGCAAAGCGCCTTTCATGAGAATGGAGCGGGTCGATGACGGACTCCTCAATCATGTGGGCAATTTCCTCGAGTGCATACGCACCCGCAAACACCCACAAACGGACATCGAATACGGCCATCGCAGCACCAGTTGCTGCCTGCTGGGCAACGTTGCCCTGCGCAGCAAGGAACACATCGAGTGGGACGTCGCCAATCAGAAACTCCTGAAGGGCGGCCCCGCGGCACAAAAACTCCTCGGCCGCGATTACCGCGCGCCCTGGCAGTTGACGGTGTAGGAGAGTTGATAGTCGATAGTTGAAAGTTGACATTTGAGGATGGTAGGGGCGGTTCGCGGACCGCCCCTACGAGACAGCCATTTGCAACTCATTGCCAAAACCTGCAAATGTGCTATACTTAATTAGCGCTTATTACCGCGGGTGTGTGGTGCGGCGGCTCGAGTCAAGAATCTGAGCTGATATTTTCCGCCTCCGGTTTCTCTCCGTAAGTCTTCAGCGCAATCTAAAACCAATCTGGTCACGCAGGTGGCTGTGTGCGGGCAGTTCTTTGTATCCGCGCAACAGTTACCTTCGCCAGAGAAAAGAAGAAACGATCAATGGAAAGTTTTTCAGAATTCACGATTTCACAATTCACCAAGGAGCGGCTGGCGGCAGCACGGTTTGCGACGCCGACGCCGGTGCAGGCCGCGGCGATCCCGCAGGCGCTGGCCGGCAAGGACGTCCTGGCCACCGCTCAAACCGGGACCGGCAAGACGCTGGCCTTCCTGATTCCGATCATGGAACACCTGCTGCAAAATGATGCGGCGGGAATCGCCGCCCTGGTGCTTGTCCCCACCCGCGAGCTGGCCATGCAAGTCGCCGAGCAGTACAACGCGCTGCGCGGGAAGCGCCTCGCGCCCGCCGCCCTGGTGGTAGGGGGTTTGGCCGAAGCGCCCCAACTCACCGCCCTCCGCAAAGGCGCTCGCCTGGTGGTCGCCACTCCCGGCCGATTGGAGGACTACCTCGGCCGCCAGCTCATCAGCTTTCGCGCCCTGCGCATACTCATTCTCGATGAGGCGGATCGAATGTTGGATATGGGATTCCTTCCCGCCATTCGCCGCATCGTGGGCGCACTGCCCAGTGAGCGCCAGACGATGTGCTTCTCCGCCACCCTGGCCGCTTCGGTGGCGCACCTCGTCAACGACTACATGCGGAACCCGGTGCGGCTGGCCTTCGGGTCAACCACCAAGCCCGTGGAGAGCGTGCGTGTTCAGGCCTTCGAAGTTGCTCACGATCGCAAACAGGAAGTCCTCGAGCGCCTGCTCGCCGGCGAGACGGGCCGCTGTCTGGTGTTCGCGCGCACCAAGCGCGGCACCGAGCGCCTGGCCAAGAATCTGATTCGCCAGGGATTTTCCGCGGCCATGATTCACGGTGACCGCTCGCAATCGCAACGCTCGGCGGCGCTGGCCGGATTCCAGCGGGGGAGCGTCCGCGTCCTGGTGGCGACGGACGTGGCTTCCCGCGGCATCCACGTGCAAGACATCGCCCACGTCATCAACTATGACATGCCCGCCGACGCGGAAAGTTTTATCCATCGCGCCGGACGCACCGGACGGGCGGGGGAACGCGGCGTTGCCTCCACCCTCTTCGCCCGAGACCAGCACACCGACTTGCTTCAGTTGGAACGCACCCTCGGAGTCCGCATGGAAAGGATGCACGAGGGCGGCGAGTCCTGGGAAAACATCGAGGGAGCTTCGGCGCGGACGCCAATTTCCCCCGCGCCACGGGTTCAGCGCCTCCCGCCGCATCGATCGAACCGAATCCTTGCCCCGGCCGCAATTGGTAAGGCTTCCGGGAGAGGTGCTGCAAATCCAGATGGAGAGTTAAGCCTCACTTCCCACCACAGATTTGAACGGGCGGGACCACGGTCCCGCCTACTATCAACTATCGACTATCAACTTTGAACTGCTTTCAGTGAATTGTCGTTACATAAATAGCGTTATTATCGCTGCTATTCATTGGGGCGATAAAGGCGATGGTTTGCTGGGTATCGCCGGTGAGGGAGAGAATGGGCTTTCCCGGTCCCGCCGTGGTGATGGGAAGGAAGTCGTCTGCCGTCGTAAGGCGGTTCTCCTGCCCGTCGCAGTTGCAATAGAGCGCCAGGTCGCTCGGCGCATCGGTGGGGGCGGCGGCGAAGATCATGTTGCCGCGCGGCCCGATAGTGAGGCTCAGGATTCTTGCCACGGATTTGAGGGGCGTGGTGCTGAGCGATTGTTTGGCCATGACGGGCTTGGTGGGATCGCCCGCCAGCAAGGCGGTCTGGATGCTGCCGTTTTCAAGGTAGACGAGCAGCATTGGGACGGGCCCCACATCGGCTCGCGCCGCCAACAGTTCACCCGTGTGGGTGGGGTCCGGGGGAGGCTGCAACTCCTGAAAGGCTTGAATGGCGATGGCGCGGAAAAACTGCTCGGTGGCCACCTCGAGGGGAGTGCCGCGGCGCAGGAAGGCCGCCTCATCGTGACCAACGAAAAAGGGCTCGAGCAACTCCCTGGGGCCAAGCTGAAATCCCGCCGGCAACTGGAGCGCCTGGAGGCCGCGCGGACTCCACAGGAATAGCCCACTCCCCGCGTCCTTCCCCGACCAGCGCGCTCCGAACAGCACGTTGCCGTCGGAGCTCACCAGCGGAGCCGAGAACTCTTCGAACTTCGCCGCCGCCTGTCCGGGCGGCGCGTCCAGATTGGTCGCCACCGCCCGGGGTTTCGAGCCTTCCTGGCGCACTACGACCACTTTCGGCACATCGGTTTGGTCCGTGGCCAGCGTGGCGGTGAAGGCCATCACCCCGGAATCATTCATGCTGGGAGCGCTGAAGGTGTCGTAGGTGGTGCGGGGATACGGTCCCAGCAATCCCTGGAAAGCGACCACGGAAAAGCTGACTCCCGTCGAACGCACCACGGCGCGCATCTCCACGCGTGGGCTGCGCAGGCTGGTGAGGAAAATGATGTCCTGGTTGCCATTCATCGCCACGCTTAAGAACGGGCCGAAGGCCAGCCCACCGTGCCCGGGAACTTCCGTGCCCGTCGCGAGCAGCAAGCGCGTGTTCAGTTGGGCAAAAGCCGGAAGCACTCCCGCGGCGGCAGCGCACAAAAGGAGCGCCGAGGGGGCCAGCACCTTGCGGCTCCATGTTGACTTCCATTGCATCACGCGAATCGATCCACCTTTCCTCAACGTTTCCAGCGCCACCCGCGCCCTTCCCGCTCCAACCTTGTCGCTAGCGCGCCCAACGCGCTCGACATCGAATCAGGCAACCTAGCACCGAGCTTTCCCACGCGTCAAGATGAATCGCGGCCTCGCGCCCACCGGGCCAGCATCGAGGCATGACCCCATGAAGCTCCATGCAAATAACTCTGGCGCACTGCTCGAAAAGACATATAATCTTGTCTCCGGGCTCATCGGCATCCAAGGGGTTTTATGCAGAACCTAAACCAACGAACTACCCTTTCGTTCGCCCTCCTGGCTCTGGCCCTCGCGGTTGCATGGACAATCCCCGGCGGCGCCCGGCCGGTTATCCGCACGATCCAGTTCGCCGACAACTTCTCTTCCGGATCGCTCGACCGATGGCAGTTTCCCTTCCCCGAAGACTGGGTGATCGGCACGGAAGGACCGCTGCACTTCCTTCACATGTTGCGCAGCCGCGAGCCGCTGGTGCCGCGCCGTCCCATGCAGTTCGCCCTGCTCAAAGGGGTCAACGTGGGAAGTTTCACTTTCCAGGCGCGGGTGCGGCGCGCGCAATCGTCCTTGTTGATGGTTTTCAATTACGTGGACACGCTGCACTTCTATTACACCCACCTGTCGGTTGATCCGGGCGCTAAGGTGGATGTTCACAACGGGATTTTTATTGTCGACGGCGGCCCGCGCCGACGCATTGCTGGCAAGGAAGCTGCCCCGGTGCTGCCCGATAAAGACTGGCATACGGTTCGAGTGCAGCGCGATATCCAATCCGGTTCCGTTGAAGTATTTGTAGACGCGGAATCCCTGGCGCGTTTTACCGTGAAGGACGACACTTTCCGCTGCGGGCAGGTGGGTCTGGGATCCTTCGACGAAACCGGCGACTTTACCGATGTCCGTCTCAAATCCAACGACGCAGGTTGCCAGCCCGGCGATGCGGTACTCCGTCCGGCAAGCACAAATTGAACCAGTACGGCCCGGCACGTCACGCTCGTCCCAATCTTTCTTTAAGGAGTTGCTATGAGTAAAGACTTTTCGCGACGAAAGTTTCTGGGAAGCCTCGCGGCCGGAGGCGCTGCCACCGCCAATCTTCCCTGGCTTGCAAATCTGGCCACCGCCACCGAGGGGGCCTTGCCCCACCGCACCCTGGGCCGCACCGGCGCCAAAGTCTCGATTCTGGCCTTTGGCTGCGGCAGCCGCTTCCTGATGTACCAGGACGAGGACAAAGCGCTGGAAGTGCTCAATCGCGCCATCGACCTGGGCATCGACTACCTCGATACGGCCTACGCCTATGGCGACGGCAAGAGTGAGACCCGCGTGGGCAAGGTCATGGCCACGCGCCGCAAGGAAGTGTGGCTGGCCACCAAGATTCCCGACCGCACCCGCGATGCCTTCATGCAGCGGCTGGAAGGGAGCTTGAAGCGGTTGCAGACTGACCACGTGGATCTTGTGCACATCCACAGTCTCGGCAGGGCGGATGATCTGGCCAAGATCGAAGCCCCCGACGGCGCGCTGAAGGGCCTGCTGGAAGCGAAAGAACAGAAGATGGCGCGCTTCATCGGCATCACCAGCCACACCGACGGTCCCACCCTGGCGCAGGCCATCGAGCGGCATCCGCTCGACTGCACGCAGATGGCGCTGAACCCGTCCGGCATGTGCGACTTTGAGAAGACCGCCCTGGTGGCGGCCAACAAAAAGAAGTTGGGCATCATCGCCATGAAGGTCTTTGCCCAGGAACACCTGATTGGCCAGGAAGCGGGAAAGAGCGACCCCACTTCCCTTCTCCGTTTCGCCTTGAGTTTGCCGGTAACCGCCGCCGTTTCGGGAATGCCGCAAGTGGAAATGCTCGAGCACAATGTGGCGTTGGGGCGCAGCTTTACGCCTTTGAGCGCCGCCGATATGGACCGCCTGCGGCAGGAACTCTCCGTGTCGCGCCCCATGGTGGAAAAGAAACTCGTCGGGCACGTCGACGGCCCTACCGATCATCCCGGGTTGTTCTGGGCCTAAGCGGTTCTCCGTGCCCTCTGTGTCTCCGTGGTGAAATCCTTTATGGGTTGTGCCCGGCAGCCGCGCGGAGGGGGAAAACCCTGCGGCGCGTTCCCTGGCATGGCTGATAATGCCTCCACGGAGGCAGAACTATTCATTTTGCGAGGGTTTCACATAGACTTGCACGAAGCGCCTTGGACTGCGGTAGAAGCAGCTACCGCCTTTCTTCCTCCGCCCCTTGCACCATTGCTGTATGAACCGAAGGCGGAAGGCGGTAGCTGCTTCTACCGCAGTCCAAGGCGGGCTTCGCCCACAACGAGATTCCCCACTCCGTAATGTATGTACCACCCGCAACGATATTCTCACCCTAGTACCCCCGTACTATTGGCCTGATCCCGCCCTTATGTTACAAGTGAAACTGTTGGTCTAGGTTTTTGGGAGACGCAGTGTTCTCGTCCGTCGATGCAGGAAACCTGATTGGGAAGGCGCTAGTCGTGGCTCGGGCGCTGGCTTGTTGTCTTCTCTCTGCCAATGACTATTGGATGCTGATTATTTCTGTCTCATTTGTCTATGAATTCGTCCGACGTCGAAAACTCGCTAAAACCCCGCAAGACCAGGCGAGCCGGCGGTCGGAAATCAACACCCCGAGCCTAAGCGAGCCCGTATGACTGCTTATTGCTGATGGTCAGCTCGGAGGAGGGACCGGTGGCTCAGGAGAAGCAGGACCAAGAAGGTGACGCGCACGGAGTCCGAGCTATGAACTGGGACCAACGATATGAGGAACTGGGAGACGCCATTTTCATGGCGAAGATGGATGCATCGAATATTATCCTGCGGTATGACGACGAGAAGCTAATCAAGCATCATCTCAAGCAAGCCTCCGAGCACCTCGCCTTTGCTAAGAGCGAGCCCCATAAGCGAGAAGAGCATATCCAAGCTGGCTTCGACGATATGGGGAAGGCAAGAGGGATATTGGGGGTGTCCCCTATTCAACCGTATAGTTTCAGAAGGTATCAATGGCCGTTTCTTCCCCTTGGAATGGACTAGGCACAAAACGAATTCGCCCCTCAAAGCTGAAGAAAAAGGAGGCCGAGGATGGACTCCCCTCATAATATAGAATCCGCCAAGCTCAGGATGCTGGAAGCACGACGGGCGCTTGAGGACCATGAAAAGCTTAAGGGCTATGTTTCCTCTAGCGAACACTCCAAGCTGATTCTGGTCTTCAACAAAGCCACAAAGGCTTACCTTTGGCTTACAGCGAGCCAACGGTGAACGCGGCTTTGGCGCAGCCGCACCCGTCGCTGCCCATCGTTTCCCCAACCCACGCCCCCTTGGAACACTGTCGCCAAAATTAACAGAGGGTTTCACTCTGTCCCCGTGGTCAGTTCCGCAAGGGGTAGCTTCACGGTGCTGATTTCGTAAGGTCCCACGCGCAGCACGTCGCCCTCGGGCAGCGGGCCAACTTCCTCCAACAGGTTGGCCGGCCAAAACCTGCGGCTCTGCCCGAGAAAGCGCACCGGACTTTCCGCGCTGTCACCTCGGATTTCGAAGACTCGGAGCACGATCGCCTCATCCCGGTCGGCCTTCTTGAGTGCCGTGATGACAAGGTTATCGGCATCAACCGAGCAGAACGACCGCTCCGGTGGTTGCGATTTCTGCGACAATTCATTCGCCGAGCTGACCGGAATCAACGGTGTATTGAATGCCATTCCGGCACGCCATGATCTCGCCGCGGCCCAGTCGCCCTTGCCGGAGGTAAAAGAGTAACGGAAAACGTAAGTATCGGCCGGCGGCGACAGGATTTGAAACGGCCGGCCGCCCCGCACCACATTGACCGGGCTGAAGCGCGTGCCGCGCAGCATCCCCTCCCGGATCGCGGTGTCGCCCACGGTCAAAAACTGATGGTCGGCGCTGACGGTAAACCCCCATTCCCGAGTGCCGGCGAACACCCAGTCCTGGATCTGACGCCATCGCTTCCAAGCCTCCTTCGGCACTTCATCGCCATTGCGCGGTCCCGCATTGGGCATCATATCGGGGGCGGCCACCGATCCGAACGGAGTGCCGCTCCGAACCTCCAGGTTCGGCTGCGGCAGCGGGAAGACCTGCTCGATGTTCATCGACCTGCCCGGCTTCCAATCCACGCGGTCTTCGAGGTCGACCCTTTTTAGTCCCTGGTACAAGATGAGCCGCTGGACAATGGGAACACCGGCAATATCCCCGGTAATCCGCATGACCGTCTGTACGGGGCCGTTCTCCTCAAGTTCCACGCCGCTGATCACGTTGACGATAGTGCGCCCGGTGGGCGGAATAATGCTGAGGTCATCGCCACCGCGTTCTTCCGAGGCCGCGATTTCGAGGTCGTTCGCAACCATGCGGTTCAATTCCTTATCCCAGATGCCCACCCGGCCGGTCGCCCGGTCCACGCTGACCCGGTAGTATTGGTTCTCCATCACGTCGGATCCCATGACGCGGGTCGATTGGTTCAAATCGCTGTCGCTTTCCAGCTTGGCCTGGCAGGCAGGGGGAAATACGTCCGGCTTAACCGCGGGCGCCAGGTAATACGTCTTGTAACCGAGCGAAGGCACGCCGCGGGCGATGAAGACCAGGTCGACGGCGCGGGAAAACCATTCGCTGTACTCCTCCACTTGGAAGGGGATGGATGTTCCCTTCTCATCCAGCAGGCGCATGGCCTTTTTGTAATCCGCAATATCGTTCGACTCGATATCGCCGAAAAGCGTGACGTGCGTTTTGACGACGTCGTCGCGCGCCCAACCGAGCGGGTTGAAAACCACGATGGGCGTACTCCGGGGAAAGCGGTGCTCGACGCGCTCTGCGATGTTGCGCAGTGAGTCGCGCAGAATCTGGCCGGCGCGCAAAGAGACAACCTGCGCATAGCCGAGCTTGCGTGCGTCTCCGGCTTCGCCTCCCTGGCCGTCGTTGTTGTGGTCCATCGACTTCAGCGCGTCCTTCCACATCGAGTCGAATTCCGCGCCTGGGTACGGCGCGTATCCCAGCGCGTAATTGAGGGCGGCGAATTTCTCGGCGTTCAACAACGTATCGGTTGCAGCGATTACCGGCGGCCAGAGAGGGCTCAGGGAGGTGGTCAGATTAGCCCACGACGAAGGGATCTCACCGGCGAGCTCCGGAATCTCGGGGGTCTCCGCCGCGGCGCGGAAAAACTCGTCGGGGGTCGCCAGGCGAAAATGCCGTGGCCCGAGGCGTTGGTTCAGCACCGCCACGTTGTCAATCAGCTTCTGGCTCGGCGCCCAAAGGTCAGTTCCCCAGCCCAAATAGACGGGGCCGGCGGTGGTAGCTTGCACGCTGTCCACGTCGCTCGCGACCGTTGACAGGCGCGCATCGTCCAGGTCGAGGTGCAGACCGACATCTGCACCCCAGCCATACCCCTTGATGGTATTCCAGACCAGAACGGCCGACCCGTCCGGGGCTTTCCAGCGGAACAACGATCGATCGGGCGGGCCCATGCGGGTCATGACCATGTAGGGCGTGCCGGCCTTGCGGAGGATCTGCGGGTACTGCCGGGTGAAGCCGGGGATGTCCCCCAGGTGCGCCACCTGTGGATCGACGCCGAAGACCTCCCGCGCATAGCGCTTTCCCAAGACCACGTTCCGCACCAGGGCCTCACCGCGCGGCAGATTCTGGTAGATCGCCGCCCACTTGGGAGCGATCTCGATGCGGCCCTCCTTCACCAGCCGCTGGAACGCCTCGAGTTCCGGGGAACCGCGATGGCCGTCCACAAAATCGGCGACGAAGTCATCATCTTCCAGGAGAAAGCGGAAGTCCGGGTAACGCTCCGCCAGCCCGATCGCCTTGGTGATGATGCGGTTGCCACGGCTGAGACACTCCTCCTGCGTGCCGGCCCAAAAAAGGTCGAGATGGGAAAACGGCACGATGTAGACTTCGCGCCGTCCCGGGGCAACCTGTTGGGCTCTTACCAGAGTCGGACACAGGGCGAATAGTAATGCAAAAATGATTAAAATCTTCCGTCGCATGGCCCTCCTTACTCACCACCACGCGGCTCGCCGTCGTTGAGGTTGAAGTCCCCCCAGGTGCGGCGGTGCGCAAAACGCATACTGATACTATCGGATCACATGTCTACCCGCGGGCACTATCTCTTGACTCCCCAATGCAGACCGATTCCGCCAAATATAAACGCGCGCGCGTCAACCCGCCCGTATCCCATCCGCCACAATAACGAAGAGAAATCCGGGATGGTAATGAAACTCCCGAGCGAGTCGGGAATGTACGTGTACAGGCGGGGACGTCCGTGCAACAGCAAGCCCCAGAAAGCACCCTGGGCATACAAATATCCGAGGTAGAGCATGCGCCAGAGCCGGTTCGTAGGCAGGAAGAAATCCAGGCTCACCAGCTTGCCGCCGGTCCGCGTGACGCGATGAATCTCCGCGAGCGCCCGCGCCAAGTCGGGGAAGTTGCGCAGGCCATAGCCCACGAAAACGCCATCGAACAACCCATCGGCGAACGGCAGCGCCACAGCGTCACCGCAGACCACCTCGGTGCGGCCGCGGCTGCGCGCCACGCGAAGCATCGCCTCGGTAAGATCCACCGCCACCACTCTCGCGCCGGGCAGGTTTTGCAGGACGATCTGGGAAAAGTCCCCCGTGCCGCACGCCAGGTCCAGGACCATCGCCCCGTCCGGCAATGAAGCCTTCTGCACGCCGAGTTGCTTCCAGCGCCGGTCCATGCCGTAAGAGAATACGTGCGTAACGAAGTCATAGCGCGGGGCAATCGCCCCGAACATCTGGCGCATCAGGCGCCCGTCGCGTTTCTCCGCCGGAGAGATCATAGGCAGCAGGAATCCTATCATTTTTGCGTGCACGGTGATGTGGGCACTTATTACGCCAATCACCAATCGAAAATCGGCAATCGGCAATTGACAATCCGGTGTATGATGCGTGCGCGGAAAATGGTTCCGCAGGGGGGAAACCAATGAGTTCACGACGTAAGTTCCTGCAACATGCCGGATTGGCCAGTATTGCCGCACCGCTAATCGTTCCAGCGAGCGCCCTGGGCCGGGGTGGAGCCACGCCGCCGAGCGACCGGATTGCCCTGGCCTGTATCGGCCTGGGCTGGATGGGCTATGACGGCCACCTGAAGGATTTTCTGAAATTGCAGGACGTGCGCATCGTCGCCGTGTGCGACCTGGACGAGGGGCATCTGACGCGGGGAAAGTCGTTGATCGACACCGAGTATGGCGACCAGGGCTGCACGCCCTATCATGCCTTCGAAGAGGTGCTGATGCGGCGCGACGTGGACGCGGTCAGCATTGCGCTGCCCGACCACTGGCACGGCATCGTCGCCACCCAGGCCGCGCGCGCCAAGAAGGACATCTACTGCGAGAAGCCGCTAGCGCACAACCTCCGCGAGGGCCTCGCCATGGTCGAGGAGAGTGAACGCCAGGGCCGCATTTGGCAGACGGGCAGCTGGCAGCGGTCGGTGGAGAACTTCCGCCAGGCCTGCGAGCTGGTGCGCAACGGCCGCATCGGCAAGATCACTGCCATCGAGGTCGGGCTGCCCTCGGGTTTTTACGAAGTCAAGGACAAATCGAAGCTGGAAATTACCACCCCGCCGCCGACCCTGTTTTATGACCGCTGGCTCGGTCCCGCGGCCGAGTTGCCCTACCGCGAAGCCTGTGTCCACATCAACTGGCGCTGGAACCTGAACTATGGCGGCGGCCAGTTGATGGATTGGATCGGCCATCACGTCGACATCGCCCACTGGGGCATGGGCTGGGACGCGACGGGTCCCGTCTCGGTGGAAGGCGTGGGCGAATACCCGCCGCGCACCGATCCTTTCAACGCGGCCACGCGTTACAAGGTGCACGCCATCTATCCCGACGGCACGCCGATGACGATTGCGGGCGGCTACCCCGAAATCAAGAGCGGCACGAAATGGATCGGCGACAAGGGATGGGTCTGGGTGGACCGCGGCAAGATCGACACCGAGCCCAAGGCGCTGCTGACCGAGCAGGTCGGTGAGAACGAAACGAAGCTCAAGGTCAGCCCCGGCCACTACCGCGAATTCATCGATTGCGTCCGGTCGCGCGAAAAAACGCTGACGCCGGCCAGCGTGGCGTTTCATTCCGCTACGCCCGGTTGGCTCGGCCAGATCGCCATGCTCACCGGGCGCAAAATCAAGTGGGATCCGGTGAAGATGGAGATCGTCGGCGATGCCCAGGCGTCAAAGCTGTTGGGCCGCGAGATGCGCCCGCCCTACCAACTGGGCTAAGAGCAGTGGCAAGTGACGAGCACGTGGCTGGCGCGGAAATGAGCCCGGCTTGGTCCCCACCTGGGGCGGTTACCGCCCACCGTCACGCCCGCTTTTGTGCGCCCTCGCTGGGACATATTGTCATGCTTTTTCGGGTTCCTACAGTTTTTGGTAAGTGGCTTTCTTTTCAGTATGTTCTCAGGTTCGTTTTTGGAAAAAGCCCTTCTCTAACCTTTTGTTTTCAAGATGTTCCCAGGTTCGTGGTATTTCGCAAAGGGTGGACAAGAAGTCGCCGTGCAATTGGGGGTGTTTGAGGTTTCGCAAGCTGCATCATAATTTCCTTCTTGCTCCGCGCCACGGGAGCGCTTTCCTTCCCGACCTCAGGAGAGGTGAGTCGGCTCCCATCATCACCCCTACATTCTAGTCTAGGTTACAGCCGTTTGTCAAGAAAAATCTTTGGCCAAATTGACACATCGGGGTGCCTGTGTTACGTTGGAATTCCGGGTGCTGGTCGCGAGAGCATCGAGGGCTTGCGCGTCACGGACTAGTTAGGCTTACCAACATGGGCAATTCGGATCGGTTCTTCTTCGAGCGCTTTGGACTGACGGAGGCGAATCTCGCGCAGTATCTGGGGGCGGCGCTTTCCGAAGGCGGCGAGTACGCGGACCTCTACTTCGAGCACACAACCTCATCATCGCTGCTGGTGGATGAGTCGCTGGTGAAGACCGCCACCGAAGGCATTTCCATGGGCTGCGGCATTCGCGTGGTGGCGGGGGAGCAGACCGGTTACGCCTACACGGACGACCTGGCCCCGGAGAAGATCTTAAAGGCGGCGAAGATTGCGGGGCGCATTGCCAGCGGCCCGGCCCGCGTCTCGACGGTAGGCTTGAGCGCGCTCGACGCCCACCACGATTTCTATCCCGTGGCCCTGCCCTCCACGGACCGCGACTTGTCCGACAAGCTCGGATTGGTGGTCCGGGCGGATATTGCCGCGCGCGCTTACGACCCGCGCATCAAGCAGGTGCGGGCGACTTACGGCGACCAGATTCGCCACGTGCTGATCGCCGGTTCGGATGGCCGCGTGGTCACGGATTTCCAGCCGCTCGTGCGGATGAGTGTTTTCACCATCGCCCAGGACGGCGGCAAGCTCCAGTCCGGTTCCAGCGGCGGGGGCGGGCGCGTGGGGCTGGAATTTTTCTCCGGCGAACGGGAGCCCGAACATTTCGCCAAAGAAGCGGCGCGGCAGGCGATCGTGCAGCTCGAGGCGCGCGACGCTCCGGCCGGCGAGATGGAAGTGGTTCTGGGTCCGGGATGGCCCGGCATTCTGCTCCACGAAGCCATTGGCCATGGCCTGGAGGCGGATTTCAATCGCAAGGGCATCTCGGCTTTCAGCGGCAAGATGGGACAGCGCGTGGCCTCCGACATCTGCACGGTGGTGGACGACGGCACCATTCCGGCGCGGCGCGGTTCGCTGAATGTGGATGACGAAGGCGAGCCCACTCAAAAAACCGTGCTGATCGAGAAGGGCATCCTGCGCGCCTATTTGCAGGACAAGCTGAGCTCCGATATCCTCAAGACGACGCGGACCGGCAACGGACGGCGTGAAAGCTACGAGCACATTCCCATGCCGCGCATGACTAACACTTATATGCTGGCGGGCACAGACGCTCCTGAGGATATCATTCGCTCCGTGAAACGCGGCCTCTACGCCTCCAATTTCGGCGGCGGGCAAGTGGACATCACCAACGGCAAGTTCGTGTTTTCGGCGTCGGAAGCCTACCTGATCGAGGAGGGCAGGCTGACCGCGCCCGTAAAGGGCGCTACGCTGATCGGCGACGGCCCCACCGTCCTGACGCGCGTCACCGCCGTGGGGAACGATTTGCAGTTCGACCCGGGAATCGGCACTTGCGGCAAGGATGGGCAAAGCGTGCCGGTGGGCGTGGGCATTCCCACCATCAAAGTCAGCAGCCTGACGGTGGGCGGCACAGCGCCACGGGGAGGGCAGACGTTTGTTTAAGGATTTAGGATTTAGGAGCTAGGATTTAGGGCTCGACTGGCGCTGCACGCGCCCCTGGGTCCTAAATCCTAAATACTAAATCCTAAATCCGAGATCCTGCTTATGGAACAACAACTGGAACAAATTGCTGTGGACCAAGTGAACCGCGCCATGCGGGCGGGCGCCACAGCGGCGGATGTGACCGTCCTCGAAGCGGATGAATTTTCCACAGCGCTCCGGCTCGGACAAATCGAGAAGCTGAAAGAGGCAGCCTCCAAGGCTTTGGGATTGCGCATTTTCCTGGGCGCCCGCAGCGCCTCATCCTTTTCCAGTGATTTTTCCCAACCCTCTTTGGAGCGGATAGTGGAGCGCACCCTGGCCATGGCGCGGGTTACTTCCGAAGATCCCGCCAGCGGCTTGCCGGATGAGGCGCTGCTGGGCCGCTACGAAGGCGATTTGGGAATTTACTCCGAGGATGTGGCGGGGCTTTCCACCGAAGAGTGCATTGACTATGCCCGGCGCGCCGAGCAGGCGGCGCTCAGCGCCGACCCCCGCATCAAGAATTCCGAGGGGGCGTGGTTTGAATCGAGTGTGGGTCGTAGGGCCTACGCGAATTCGCTGGGTTTCGCTGGCAGTTACCGGTCATCGTACTGCGCGGGTTCCGTGGCTCCGGTGGCGGAGGATGGCGGCATGCAGCGCGACTACTGGTATTCCGTGTCGCGCCGCCGCAGCGCGCTGGAAAGTCCCGAGGCGGTGGGACGCAAGGCCGCCGAACGCACTTTGCGCAAGCTCGGGGGGCGCAAAATGGCGACCTGCCAGGTGCCGGTGATTTTCGATCCGGAAACCGCCCCGTCGCTGGTCGGTCACATTTTTGAGGCGGTGCGCGGCGACGCCATCTATCGCAGCGCTTCGTTTCTGACTGGGAAGCTGAACCAGAAGGTCGCGAATGAGCGCGTAACCATCCTCGATGACGGCCTGCGTCCGGGCGGGTTCGGCACGCGCCCTTTCGACGGCGAGGGGATTCCGGCATCGGTGACGCCGGTCATTGAAAAGGGCCTGCTCAGCAATTACCTGTTAAACTGCTACACGGCGCGCAAGCTGAATATGCGCACCACCGGGAACGCCTCCCGGGGTGTGTCCGGACCACCCAGCGTGGGGCCCAAGAACTTTTATATGGCGGCGGGCCCGCATACCGCCGAGGAAATTCGCCGGTCCGTGAAGGCGGGCTTTTATGTTACCGACTTGATTGGCTTCGGCGTGAATATTGTGACGGGCGATTATTCCCGCGGGGCCGCGGGGATGTGGATTGATAACGGAGAGTTTGCCTACCCGGTGGAAGAGGTCACCATCGCGGGAAATCTGGCAGACATGCTGAACCACATCGAGATGGTGGGCTCTGACTTGGAATTTCGCAGCGCCATCGCGGCGCCTACCCTACTGATTTCCGGCCTGACGGTGGCGGGAACCTGATTGACAACCATGCCTCGGAACGATCACGGTGTTTCCACTCTCAATATTATCTTAATTGTGTTGGTAATTTTGGCGGCGCTGGTCGCGGTCTGGGTTCTCCAGCAACATCACGCGGCATCCCGTCCGGCTTCGGCCGGCGCGGGGCGGCCGGTTCTAAGCGCGGAGCAAAAGGCTTATCTGCCCTCGTTTGCCATCGGTGACCTGCGCATGACCGCCGCCGCCAACTTCCTCGGCGACACGGTAACCTACCTGGATGCCAGCGTCACCAACCAGGGTTCGAAGGTGGTTCGCCGCCTCGATGTGGAATTGAATTTCGTGGATGTGCTCAACCAGGTGGTGTTGCGCGAAACCGCTCATCCCCTGGCGGACCGCGCCGCGCCTTTGCAACCGGGTGAAACCCGCGCCTTTCGCGTGGCCTTCGAGCACATGCCGGTGGATTGGAATCGAGTGCCCCCGACCGCAAGAGCCGTCTACGTGGAGTTTTGAGTCGCAAAAAAGACGAAACTCGAAATTCGAAACTGGAAACTCGCCCGATTTTCGAGTTTCGATTTTTGAATTTCGGCCTTACCCGGTTTGTTACCGTCCCAATTCCAGGCGGCGGTAAAGGGGAAGAGGCAGGCCGGCTTTTTCCATCTTGGCCTGGGTTTGGGCCACTTCGTAAGGTGTGCGGTAGTACTCCACTTCTTTCCGGTCCGTGTCGAGAATAGCAAACCCGGCGCGCCAGTCATGGTCGCGCGGCTGGCCCACGGAGCCGGGATTGACCAGATAGCGCGTGGTGTCTTCGATCTGGAGTGTCAGGGTCAAGCCATCCACGGGGGGCGGGAAGCGGACGGATTGAAATCGCCCGGCAGCCGTCAGCGTGAAGCCGCCTTGCAGGTGGGTATGGCCGAAACAAACAAGTTGGGCCTCCGGACTGCGCAGCAGGGGCAGCGCTTGTGCGGGCCCCAGAATGTAGTCGTCCTCATCCAGGGGTGACCCATGCACGAAAATAAACCCCTCCATCAAGGCGGGACCCATGGGAAGAGCGCGAAGGTAGGCGATATGCTCAGGCGTGAGGGCTTGGCGAGTCCACTCTGTGGCCATGCGCGCGTAAGGATTGAATTCCTTGGCGTCGTCGATTCCGCAACAGGCCTTGTCGTGGTTGCCGCGAATGACGATCTTGCAAAGATTGCAAATCTTATCGACCACTTCGTTGGGATTCGGGCCGTAACCCACGAGGTCGCCTAAACACACTGCCATATCGTATTTCCCGGCGGCAACTTCAAGGCAAGCGTAAAGAGCTTCGAGATTGGAATGGACGTCGCTGAGTAACAAATAGCGCATAGGGTTCACGAGAGTGAGGCATTATAAACTAGAAGGCCTGGGGAAGGGCGCAAAATTCGTTCCGGGCGGAATGAGGCCTGAACCGTCTCGCGGGAATCCGCACGCGGCGCGGCCCGCAGATTTTTGACCGTCCGCGCGGAATTCGCTAAAATCCAAAGGTTTAGGCGCCCCTCGCCGTAAGCGTCAAAGTGAGAGACATGCTGCGTTTTCAAACCGCCGGAGAATCGCATGGTCAAGGCCTGGTCGCAATCCTCGAAGGATTGCCCGCCGGGCTGCGGTTGGATTTTGACGATGTGAATCGTGAGTTGAAGCGCCGTCAGGGCGGCTACGGGCGCGGTGGGCGTATGAAGATAGAAACCGACACCGCTCAATTCCTTTCCGGTGTGCGGCATGGGCAGACCATTGGTTCACCCATCGCCATCCTGATTGCGAATCGGGATTGGGAAAACTGGAAAGAGGCCTTGGCGGTGGAAGACCGGCCGGAGACGCGGGCCAAATACAAACCGCTTTCCCCGCCGCGCCCCGGACACGCAGATTTGGCGGGATGCCTGAAATACAATTTTCGCGAGGCGCGCTATGTTCTGGAGCGGGCCAGCGCTCGCGAAACCGCCGCGCGGGTGGCGGTAGGAGCGGTGGCCAAGCTTTTCTTGAAAAGTTTTGGCGTTGAAGTGGCCAGCCACGTTGTGGCGCTGGGCGAAGTGAGGCTGGCGAATGAGCAGGTGCCGTTCGAGGCCGTGTTGGCTCTGCGGGATCGGGAAGATTTGATGCTGGCGTGCGTGGACGCCGCCGTCGAAGCGCGCATGAAAGAAGTGGTGGACCGCGCCACGGAGAACCGTGATACCGTGGGCGGAACGTTTGAAGTGATCGTGCGGGGCCTTCCCCCCGGTTTGGGATCGTGCGCACAGTGGGATGAGCGGCTCGACGGCCAGTTGGCACAGGCGGTCATGTCGATTCAAGCCGTCAAAGCCGTGGAGATCGGCAGCGGCATCTCGAGCGCAGCGGCGATGGGCTCAAACGTCCACGACGAGATTGGATACGACCGCGCCCACACGCGCTTTACGCGCAAAACCAATCGCGCCGGCGGCCTGGAGGGCGGCATAACCAACGGGGAAGACCTGGTGGTGCGTGGCTATCTGAAGCCCATTTCCACGCTCCGCCGTCCACTCGAATCGGTGGATTTTGAAAGTAAGGAAACGGTTAAAGCCGCTTACGAGCGCTCGGATATTTGTGTGCTGCCCGCCGCCGGCGTGGTGGGCGAAGCCATGGTGGCGCTCATCCTGGCCCGCTCCATGCTGGAGAAGTTTGGCGGAGACTCGATGGAAGAGACGCATCGCAATTTTGATGGGTACTTGGAGCAAATCAGGAGGTTCTAGCTCGAAGCTCGAAAATTGGAATTCAGACCCGCGAATGGCGCACGGAAGATAAAGCCCGCACCATCCGCGCGGATCGAGTTATCAGTCTTCGAGTTTCGAGTTTCGAGTTTCAAATTTCGAGTTTCGATTTTCGAGTTTCAAAAATGATCTATCCTATCGTCAAGTACGGTCGAGAAGTTCTGGAGAAGCCCGGCAATCCTGTCGTCGACTTTAACAGCAATTTGGAGAAGCTCGTGGCCGATATGTTTGAAACCATGTACGCGGCGAACGGCGTGGGCTTGGCGGCACCGCAAATCGGATTGCCTCTGCGCTTGTGCGTCATCGACACGACCTCGGGCGAAGACCCCACGACCAAGCTGGTGCTGGTCAATCCGGTGATCGTTTCCATGGAAGGCGAGCACATCCAGGAGGAAGGGTGCTTGAGCTTGCCGGATTTTCGCGCCAAAACGCCGCGCCCGGAGCGTGTCACGGTGCGCGCTCAGGATATTCACGGCCAGGAATTCACCATTACCGGTGAGGGCTTGCTGGCGCGCGCCTTTTGCCACGAAACGGATCACCTGAATGGCAAGCTCTTCATCCAATACGTCGGCCGCTTGAAGCGGGAGTCCATCAAGCGCAAAGTGCGCAAGATGATGAAAGCGGGGGAGTGGTAAAGGGTAAATGTTAAAGGGTAAAGTTAAAGGGTAGAGGGTAGTCCTCGTTTTGAATTTAGGAATGCGGTTAGCCTTTACCCTTTATACTTTACCCTTTAACCTTTTTATGAACCTCCTGTTTTGCGGCACACCCGATTTCGCTGTTCCCACCCTGGAAAGGCTCATCGCGGAAAAATATGCGATCGATCTCGTCGTAACCAATCTGGATGAACCCAGTGGGCGCGGTTACGAAGTGAAAGCTCCGCCGGTGAAGCAAACGGCTTTGGGCGCGGGCCTGGAAATCTATCAGCCGGCAAAGTTGAAAGAACCCGCGGCGGTGGAATTTCTTTCGCGCTATCGGCCTGACGCCATGGTGGTGGTAGCTTATGGGCACATTCTTCCGAAGTGGATGATCGACCTGCCACGGCTGGGGTGCATCAATCTGCACGCTTCGCTTCTGCCCAAGTATCGTGGCGCGGCACCCATTCAGTGGTCACTGATTCGCGGCGAGGCGGTAACCGGCGTCACCACCATGCGAATCGATGAGGGGTTGGACACAGGTGACCTTTTGCTGAAGAGAGAAGTGCGAATCCAGGACGATGACACCGCAGAAACGCTGAGCGGACGGCTCAGCCTGCTTGGTGCGGACCTGATGATTGAAACTTTGCGCCGGCTGGAGCGGGGCGACCTTCAGGCACAGCCTCAGGATCACGCGCAGGCGACCTTCGCGCCCATTCTGAAAAAGGAAGATGGACGAATCGATTGGAACCTCCCGGCGCTGGACATTTGGAATCGCATCCGTGGTCTGCGGCCATGGCCGGGCGCATATACGAGGTTTCGCGGCAAGAATCTGCACGTCTGGGCTGCATCCGGCCCCGTGGCTGGCGAGATGATTCTTGATCCTGGGACACTGGTCGCCGACCGTGGCAGGCTCCGCGTGATCTGCGGCCAAGGGACATTACTGGAGCTGGTGGAAATTCAACTCGAAGGCCGCAAGCGAATGCCAGTGCGCGATTTTCTCAACGGGGTGAGGATTGCGCCGGGAGAGAAAGTGGAATAAGCACGGAATTCTGAATTATGAATTCTGAATGCTGAAAGCTGCGACCAATACTCGGCCACAAGCAGTGACTTTACGACTTCATATTTCATAATTCAGAATTCAGAATTCATAATTGCCATTTCCATGCCCATTTCTCCCGCCCGAAAGGCCGCCTATGAGATTCTGCAACGCCTGGAATCCGGTAGCAGTTTTGCTGTGGATTTGTTGCAGCGCCCGGACATTTCTGCCCTGAAGGAGGCCGATCGCCGGCTCGCCACCGAGGTGGTGATGGGCGTATTGCGTTGGCGCGGTGAACTGGACTTCCAAATCGAGCAGCTTTCGGGAAAAAGCGCGAAGGCGTTCGATTCCGAAGTGCTGACGGTTCTCCGCATGGGCGTTTACCAAATCCGTTTTTTGGATAGGGTCCCGAAGCGCGCGGTGGTGGATGATGCCGTCGAGTTGACCAAAGCCGCGCGCAAGCGGTCCGCGGCAGGGTTGGTCAACGCGGTCCTGAGAAAGTGCGAGCCTCCCCGGGACCGCTTGCTGGGTTGCGACTTTGAACGCCTTTCCGCCGAGAATCAGGCAAGCGTGCGGCGCGCCTTTCCGGGATGGCTATGGACGCGGTGGGAGCAAATCGCACCTACGACAACCCAACCCGGCAACGCGGGAACGGCGCGACTGGCGTTTGCCAGCCTCGAGGCACCCACCACCACCCTGCGTGTGGTTGATGCGGGGGCAAACTCACAGGACATTCGCCAAGAGCTGGAAGCGGAGGGCGTCGTCACATCATCCTGCCTTTACGCCCAGGCGCACGGATTGACAGTGGAATCCGGGCAGGTTCAAGACACTCGGGCGTATCGGGAAGGCCGCGTGGTGATTCAGGACGAAGCCTCGCAACTGGTGGCGGAACTGGTGTCGCCCGAGCCTGGGCAGCGGGTTCTGGACCTTTGCGCCGCGCCAGGGATGAAGGCGGGGCAACTCGCGCAAATGCTGGGAACCGGAACGCTGGTAGCTTGCGACCGCAGCGCGGCGCGTCTGCGGACCCTGGCCAAACTCCTGCCGCGGTGGGTCCCAGCGCCGGTCCACTTGTCGATGGTCCGACTTGACGCGAGGCGCCCGCTTCCTTTCAGCGCAAAGTTCGAGCGGATTTTGCTGGACGCGCCCTGTTCGGGCACGGGGACGCTGGCGCGCAATCCGGAAATCAAGTGGCGGCTCCGCCCGGAGGATATCCCCCGCCTGGGGGAGATGCAGGCCATGATGCTGCGGAATGCGCTCCCCGCGCTGGCGGCCGGCGGCCGTTTGGTTTATGCCACCTGTTCGATGGAGCCGGAGGAAAACGAGGGGGTAGTAGAGAAGGTCCTAAGCGAACTACCCGCATTTCGAGTTCTTACTTCCCGAGAACTGGCACTCGAGCATCCGCACCTGGTCCCCCTTTTCGATTCGCGAGGGTATTTCCGCACCCGCCCCGATCAACACTCGATGGACGGCTTCACCGCCGCCGTGATTGTTCGGCAAGGAAGCGAATAGCCCCGCGGCCTATCGGTACGGTCGGCAATTGGCGCCTCATCTTCTCACGTGAACTTGCCGATAGCCGAAGTGGGGCAGTGTGCGCAGCCGGACTGATGGTCTAAAGCCTGCGCCGGGGCGGGATGCCGCCGCGGAGGTGGGAAAAAATCCACAAGAACCTTCTTACCGCAGAGACACAGAGGCGCGGCGTGATGAAATCAAAAGGCCTTTTCTCTGCGTCTCAGTGTCTCTGTGGTTGAGATAAATTTTTTTCACACCCTCCTCCTCATCTGGGTGCTCTTTTCCGCCGTTAGTCGAAGGGGGGTAGTGGGCGCGGTCGGATTGATTTTCCGACGATGCCCCCTGCCGAAAAAAAAGCTGTAGTTGCCTGGGCAGGAATAACACGCCATAGGTCAAGTGCCTTAGCATTCCGCTACATAAGTAAGCTAACCTATTCGGACCGGCGCTTCAGGTAGCGTTAGCAACACGACATCGTGGCGTCACAGAACGGGCTCGAGGACAAACGATGCCGGTCTCCAGCTTAAGCATCCTTTCCCCGTCCGCAGCCATACGCCCTACGCTCCGCGCCAGTATTCCAGGTGGCGATGAGACCTTCACGTGTAGTACTGAAAATAGCGTCATCCAACGAGTCCGTGACCTCGAATTGCACCCTGCCCCCCCCTGGAGCACGCTCGCCATCAGCGTCGCGTCGCGCGGGTTATCTTGCAAGATGAGTACCCGCAGGGGATGGAGAGGAGTTCACTCCATCAGGCCTCGTTGTGTCCATCATCAGAGTGTCCTTTCAGGGGCGAAAAGTGCTCGGCGGCGGTGGCGCATTGACCACCAGCCAGAAAAGCCCCAGTCGTTTCACCGCTTGGCGGAAGGCATCGAAATCCAGTGGCTTTTGGATGTATGCATTGGCGCCCAGCTTGTAGCTCTTCATCAAGTCACTTTCTTCGTTCGAGGAGGTGAGCACCACCACCGGGATCGCTTGCGTACGCGGATCGCCCTTCACCGCGCGCACGATTTCCAGGCCATTCACTTTGGGGAGTTTCAAGTCCAGAATCACCAGTCGGGGCGGGTGGTCAAAGCTGCGGCTGGCGAATTCACCCCGGCAGAAAAGAAAGTCAAGCGCTTCTTCCCCGTCACGCGCCACCTGAATGGTGTTGGCAAGGTTTTCCTCACGCAGAGCGTGGAGAGTAAGTTCGACATCTTCGGGATCGTCTTCGACGAGGAGAATTTGAGGGTCGACTTGGTTCATGTGTTGCCTCCCGAGTCAGCTCGTTTATCCGGTTGAGGTTCGTCCCACGATCCCAGGGTGAAATAGAAAGTGGCGCCCTTATCGAGTTCAGCCTCCGCCCAAATGCGCCCTCCGTGTTTATGAATAATGCGTTGGACGATTGCCAGGCCGACACCGGTGCCTTCGAAGTCTTCCATCCGGTGCAGGCGCTGAAACACGCCAAAGAGTTTGTCGGTGTACTTCATGTTGAAACCTACGCCGTTATCGCGCACGAAGACGGCACGGGCGCTATCGTGATAGGTCACTCCCACTTCAATGACGGCGGGTTTACGGGGGCGAGTGAACTTGACGGCGTTGGAGAGCAGATTAGCGAAGACCTGCTTCATCAACGCCGGGTCGCACTCGACGAAAGGCAGTGTCTCAACCTTCCACTCGATCAAGCGATCGGCGTTTTCGCAGTTTAAAGCGGCCTCCACCTCTTCCACGAGGTAATTCAGTCCCGTCACCTGCATGCTCAGGGGCTTTCGCCCCACCCGCGCGACATTGAGCAAGTCATCAATTAACCTGCCCATCCGGAGGGCCGAGCGGCGAATCGTCGCGACATAGTGCAGGGCATCAGGGGACAGCTCAGCGCCATGCCCCTCGACGAGCAGCTTCGAAAACCCGTCCAAGTGGCGCAGCGGCGCCCGCAACTCGTGCGAAACGGAGTAGGCGAACGCCTCCAGTTCTTTGTTCGCGGCCTCAAGATCGGCCGTGCGCTCGGTGACCCGTTGCTCGAGTTCCTCGTTCAGTTTCTTTATCTCGTCCTCAGCCCGCTTGCGGTCGGTGATATCGCGGACGATGCTGAGGACGAGTCTTTCACCTCCCGCGTCGACCAAGGTTTGACTTTCTTCGACCGGCACTAGCTCGCCATTTTTCCTCCGATGGTGCAAGGTGTGAATGGGCAAAGCCGGGCCCGTTTCCGATCCCCACTCGAACCTTATCCGGAGCAGCGCGTGATCCTCGGGAGGATAGAGATCAGTCGCCGTCATGTGAGCCAGGTCTTCGTCGCTGTATCCATCCATCTCCGCCGCTCGTCGGTTGCGTCTCAGGATGCGCAGGGTAGAAGGCTCAACGAGGTAAATGGCATCCGGCGCCGACTCCAAAAGCGCACGGAACTTCCCCTCCTCCTGCTTTACCGCCCGCCTCATCAGGCCGCGCCGATGAAACAGCAGCAGGGCACCTAGGAGGATGATCAGAAGGCCCGAGGTCAGCCCCTCCACGATGGCCATCCGTCGAAAATCTTCCATAGCTTCGGCGCGATCGATCTTGCGGACCAGCCCCCAGCCGGTCGAGGGGATGTGGCGCGTCGCTGCCAGGACTGGAACATCCCGGTAGTCGTTGTACTCCGCAAAGGTCTCGCGGCCTTCCAACGCGAGCCGTGCGGCGACAGGGGCGATGGGCAGGGGAAACCGCAGGTACGGTGTACGGGCTGGAACATGACGTAAGGGGGAGAAGAAGACGATGTCGTTCCCCTCGCGGCGCACCAGAACCGTTTCGCCTGTTCGTGTCGGAACGCCCTCCTGCGTCACGATTGGAAACAGCGTATGCGCCGCCTCGAACACCACGAGCGCAACCCCCAGAGGCGGGGCCGGGGTTGGGCTTGCGCCGCGTGTCCCCGGCTCAGGAACTACCGCCACGCTAATACTGATCAGGCTTTCGTCCGGCGTCTTACCCAGTAGATCGATGCGGGACGACCCCGTCTCGGCCACCTTGCGGCAGATTTCGGTGAGCATGGGGCTCAAGGGCAGAGAGCCGCTTGACCGCGCCATTACGTGTACGTCGCGATCCAAAACGTAGACCCTGGTGTAGGAGTACAACCTCTCGATTTCATCAATCGAGTCCGTCAATTCCCTCAGGCTGCCAGAGCGCCCCGGACGCTGGCCCGCATCGTAGTGTGCCCGCAAGGCGTTGCGGACGGAAGGACAAGTGGCGAAGAGTTGCGCATCGGCTTGACGGTCGGTTAACCAGTCTAAGACCCTGTGCGTTCGATTATCGGCAACGCCGGTCTGCCGTTCCCGCCAGTAGGCCATCTCTTTCTGATAAGAGCTTGCGATGTGCCAGCGTAGGAAGACCCCCACGGTTACGAGCACCAGCGTAAAAGTCAGGAGGTAAGCCGCGCCTTCCCGGGCGCGACCCCCCGGGCCGCCGATCACACTTCGGGTTAAGGGTCTGGTTGCGTGGAGAAAAGAAAGCAAGATCTCGCGTGGCGGCTTCATGGTACCACTCCAAGCACGTGCGTACTTTCCCCTTCGGCTGTGACGCTGGCCGTCTGGAGAGGGTCAACTATAGGCGCCCCTAGACTCGCGGGTTGGGAACGAAAAGCGAGAATGCTCACAAGGCCGGCGCCAGTTCTTTCGTTCATTGAAAGGTCCTTAACCCTTAACATAACAGCACGGGTAACAGGTCGTGCAACTCACTTGGACGATGAGTGGGGAAAACGAAGCAAGGGGCGGAATTCCTTTCAGCCGGGTCGGGCGGAGGTGAGGCCCGGCGCTTAGATAGGCCGGGGTCTGGCCAGGAATGGGTTCGTCACCTTGGAACCAAGAAAGGCGAGACCCGCCAATTGGCCGAATACAAAGGTTAAGTTTTAACGAATGGCTTATCGATTGTCAAGCACCAGCTCTTTACGCCATTCCTTAAGGCGAATTCGAGAATGGTGAGATGCCCTCGTCAATCCAAGCATCTCAAGGGTCAGATCGAACCGAAGCAACCTACTGAAAACAGACTACATACCAACCATTCGAAACAACGCTGGAGTTCCCCCAGCATGATCATTTGTAAACCGGTCATAGGAAATACCTCCTGTTGCCCCGACGATACACCGATTAGGGCAATCCGGCGGGCAGCACGCCCGCGTAGAGTCCGCCAAACGGGCGGCTTCGTTCTCACGGCATACTCGGAAGAATCCTTCTCACCATCTCGGCGGCGGAGTGGCAATGGGTCGAATACCGCGCTCGTCGTAGAAGTGCAACCCCTGACTCCCCCGTCCCCTTCGGGGAAGTTACCCTGCTGCCTGCGATCACTTGGTTGTATCCGTCGCGAAACCATAATCGTGGTACTCAGGGTCGCCTGCTGGTCGTTCCTGGATGGCGCACTCGACGCTAAGGGATCGCCGCTGGCGAAGTACCATCTCAGTATGTGTCGCCCGGAATACGTGCGCGAACTCCCTAATCAGAGGGGGGCGAGGGACTTTGCGATTTAGTATGCGGCAGTAACACTAAGACGGCACTAGCAGCAAGTAGTGCCGCGTAACGCTCACAGGAGAAGCGGTCCTGAAAGGTCGTGCTAGATTCGGACATTCGAATCCCAAAATCGGACAGTCCCTGATCAACGTTGGACGTCCTGGCTTCGCACTTTCTTGTGTTTAAAGGGGTTATGTGCCGCTGAGGTGGATACAAAATTGCCCTAATGGCACCGGGAGGATTCCTGGTAATGCAACAATTGCTGCAAGATGTCCGCTTCGGCCTGCGCATGATGGCGAAGAATCCCAGCTTCACGGCGGTGGCAATTATGACCTTGGCGCTGGGCATTGGCGCCAACAGCACCATTTTCAGTTGGATCAACTCGACCCTGCTCGACCCGATTCCGGGGGCTACGCACATCGGCGACCTGGTGACGATCATGAGGGGGGAGCGGAGTGAACACCCCTCGGCGCCGCTCTCTTACCTCGACTACGTGGACCTACGCGCGAGGACCCGGAGCTTGTCCGGCCTCGCGGCGCACCACGAGGAATTCTTGTCCCTCACCGGCACCAGCCAACCGCAGCGCGTTTACACGGACATGGTCTCCGCGAACTATTTCGAGGTGCTGGACGTGAAACCCATCCTCGGCCGCGCCCTCTTGCCGGGGGAGGAAGAAAAGCCCGGAGGTCCGCCGTCGGTGGTGCTCAGCTATGGCCTGTGGCAAAGCCACTTCGGCGCCGACCCCTCGATCATTGGCCAGACCATCCAGCTCAACCGGGTTTTGTGTACGGTTGTGGGGGTAGCTCCTCGGGATTTCCAGGGATGTTCGACCGGTATCCGCTTAGACCTTTGGGTTTCCCTGATTCATCGGGCAGAGGACCTTCGCGACCGTGACGATTTCTGGCTCAACGCGGTCGGGCGGCTCAAGCCCGGGATCAGCCGCCGGCAAGCCGCGGAAGAACTCGACCTCCAGATGCAGCGCATTGTCGAGCAGTTTCCCGACTCGCATCGCGGCCCCAACCAGATTACGCTGGACCCGCTCTGGCGCTCGCCCTTTGGCCCCAACGTCTACATGTACAAGAGCCTGCTCATGCTGCTGGCGCTGGCGGCGGTGTTGCTTTTGCTGGCCTGCGCCAACGTGGCGAATCTTCTGCTGGTGCGCTCGGTCGGGCGGCGGCGCGAGGTTGCCCTGCGCCAGGCCATGGGCGCCAGTCGCGGGCGGCTGGTGCGTCAACTCCTGGTGGAAAGCCTCTTGCTCTCCCTGGCGGGTGGCGCCGTCGCTATGCTGCTCACCACCTGGACGGCCGGGACGCTGGGGGGTTTCTTTCCCCCCCTGGCGAACTTGCCGTTCACCCTCAATGGGCACGTCGACCATACGGTGCTCCTGGGGACGATGGCCCTCTCGATCCTTACCGTCAGCATTTTCGGAGTCCTCCCGGCGTTGCGCGCTTCCGGCCTGGCCCCCGTCGCGGTGCTGAAGGAGGAGGCCGGCACGATTTCCGGCGGACTCCAAAAGTTGCGGCTCTCGAGCGCGTTGGTGGTGGCGCAAATCTCCCTCTCGCTGCTCCTGCTGATCTCGGCCGGTCTGTTCATTCGTACCTTGCAGAACGCCCACCGCCAGGATCCGGGCTTCGACCCCAACCATGTTTTGTTGGCTGACTTTGAAGTGGCGCCCTTGCAGTATTCCGATGCCCAAGCCATCGCCTTCCACCGCCAAGTGCTCGCGAAACTGGAAGACCTGCCGGGGGCTGAGTCGGTGACCCTGGCGGATTTCTCCCCGCTGAACTTCACCATTCACTCGGACATTGTTCAAGTCGATGGTTACGTTCCCCAGCGCGGCGAATCGATGGAAGTCGATCGTGGCAACGTCGCTCCGAATTACTTTCGGACCATGCGGACTCCGATGGTTGCAGGGCGTGAATTCACCGTGCAGGATGGCGAGAAGTCGCAGCCGGTAGCCATCGTCAATCAGGAGTTCTGCGACCGTTACTGGCCGCGTCAGGACCCGCTCGGCAAGAGGATCCACTCCTGGGGCGTGTGGCGTACGGTGGTCGGCGTGGCTCGCAACGCTAAGTACCGCCGCTTGGTTTATGCTCCGCAGCCGGCGGTTTTTCTGCCTCTGTTCCAGCAATACTGCGACCCGTTGATCATTCACGCGCGGGTTTCAGGCAATCCCCAGGCTTACGCCGCGGCGGTGGAAAGAACGGTCCACAGCCTCAACGCCGATTTGCCGGTGTTTGGCGTCACTACCCTCGAGTCCAGTATGCAAATGGGGAGCATCTTCGAGCGGATCGCAGGAACTTTCGCGGGCGCTTTTGGATTGCTCGCTCTGCTTCTCGCCGCCATAGGTATCTACGGAGTGATTGCCTACACGACGCGCCAGCGCACTCACGAGATTGCCATTCGCATGGCGCTGGGAGCTCAGCGAGCGAACGTTTTCCGGCTGGTGCTGGGCCAGGGTCTGCTGCTGACCGCCGGCGGCTTGGCCGTCGGCATCGGGGCGTCACTCGCGCTGACGCGATATCTCGAAAGTGTACTTTACGGCGTCACCGCTACCGACGCACTGACCTACGCGGCCGTGGCGTTGTTGCTCTGCCTGGTGTCACTCGTGGCCTGCTACATCCCCGCGCGCCGGGCGACGAAAATCGATCCGATGGCAGCGCTGAAGTATGAGTGAAGTAATCGAGTGATCCGGTGATTTGGCGATTGAGCGATTTCCTAGAGTCTCCGCGATTTTCTGATCATGAAATCGCTAAATCACCCAATCTGTCGATCACCGGACCACCGCATCCGAGCCTGACCAGAACGTTTACTTGCCTCCGCCGCCTCGCTTACAATGATTCCCGCGCATCACCTTTGTGCATTGTACGTGCGGTCACCACCCTTGCCTCTGAGAGTTCCGCGTGGATGTCGCTTACGAACTTACGCCTCTGGTTGTCACCAAGCTGGTTGTTTATACCTTTGGAACGCTAATCCATCTCTTCCTGATGGTCTTAATTTTGGGGAACCGGCGGTTGCACCGGATGGAGTGGCTGCTGTTCAGTTTGATGTCGGCATTGTTCATGTGGTATTCCGGCAATCTGCTGGCGCTTAACCTCACCCTTTACTACGGAGCAGTTCCGGCAGTTCCTGCGGTTCTTTCGGGATTTTCCCGCATCGTTTCCATGGTGGGGTTCATCGCTGCCGTGCCGTTGCTGGTTCACGTGCACGCAGAATATGGCGCGCGCTTCGTTCCGATTCGGCCTTGGCAGCGGCTACTGGTGGCGTGCTTCTATTTTCCCATGATGCTTTGCCCTTGGATGGTGGGCAGGGCGTTGAGCCACCTCAACGTCGAACCTCTGGTGGCGCTTGGCCCCCCGGTGCGCCTGCTGGTTCTCTGGGCCGTAGCCGCCCTGCTCTGCGCCGCGGGCGTCAACGTGTATTTGAGTGTGCTCCGTCGGGCTGCTGACCCGGCGCTCGCCAGATTTCACGCTGATCTCGCGGGGCTTCAGGGGGTCCTGGCATTGGGTTGGGCAATGGCCTACCTACTGCACGCCCTGCCGGCGTTGGGCGGCCTGGGAGGATACTTTCCTACCGGTTTAATGCTGGTGGGAATTGTCCCCAGCGGCCTGGTGGGTTACGCCATTTTTCGCTACAACTTTCTCGACTTGCGCCTTCAGCGGAACGTCGTCTATTCCGTCCTGGCCATTTTTGGTTTTCTGATCTACCTGAATTTCATGCGCCGAACCAGCGGCTGGCTGGAAGCTCACGATGTCCTGCCCACGACGGTTACCGAGGCCGTGATGATTTTCATCCTGGTCGTGCTGGTGGAGCCCGTGAAGCGCCTGATCAGCCGGGCCCTGCATCAGCAATTCGTTTCGGAATTCGAAAAGGTCCAGAAGCTCGCATCGGAAATTGAGGAGCATGCCAAGCGGACGGGGGATGTGGATTCACTCCGCGCGCTGGTGGAGGAACGGGTTCCCCAGGTGCTGGGTCTCGAACAGGTGCGACTGCTGCCCGGCCCGATCCCGGCCGACGCTTCCGGCCATCAGGTTCCGTCCAAAGCCCGCCGCGTGTCCATTTCTCGCGGTGGAGAAGCTATTGCCTATCTTGAGGTCGTTCCCGCCACGGGCGAAGTTTCCGGCGAGCAAATCGCCGCGCTGGAGATTCTCGCCGACCGCCTGGCGGGAGCCTGGGAGCTTTGCCGGCTCATCGCGGACAAGATCAATCTGGAGCGGGAGCTGGCCGCGAAGGAGAAAATGGCTTTTCTCGGCGAGATGGCGGCGCGCATCGCGCATAACGTCAAGAATCCGCTCAGTGGCATGAAAACCATCGTCCAGCTCATGGAAGAAGACCAGGAACTTCCCGAGAAATCGCGGCGCGACTGCCGGATGTTGGTGGATGAAATCGACCGTCTGAATCGGAACATTTCCCAGGTCCTACGCTACGCGAAGCCCGCGCGCGACACCGACCGGGCGGCCGATTTGGCGTCCGTCGTAAAGCGCTTCGCCGCCATTTCGCGGATGGAAGCCGAGCGGCGTCACATCAGGTTGGAGATCATCGCCGAGCCTTGCCTGGTGGAAGGGGGAGAGGAGGCCGCAAGCGACATCGTCTCCAACCTGCTCGTCAACTCCCTGGAAGCGAGCGGAGAAGGAAGCGTGATTCGGATTCGCCTCGCGCGCCCGCCCGGCCAGCCGGAATGCATCGATTTGTCGGTAGAAGATCAGGGGCGTGGTATTCCGCCGGATAAGCTGGACAAGATTTTCCAGCCGTTCTACACCACGCGGGCAGGAGGGACGGGCTTGGGCCTCGCCATCGTGAAGCGTCGAGTAGAGGAAATTGGCGGGTCGGTGGAATGCCGAAGTCCTCTGGCGGGAGAGAACGCAACTTCTGCCCACCCGGGTACGCGATTTGTTGTACGCTTTCGGAGTGCCGAAGGACACGGGGTTAGGGATTAGAAATCAGGGATTAGGGATTGGGGGTTAGGGATTCGGGACTCGGCTGAAAAGCGGGTGTAGCGCGGACCTGCTCTTTAGGTCCGCGGCTTTTCCTTGCCCCGAAGGGACGAGCCGCGGACCTACAGAACAGGTCCGCGCTACAACCTCGCCAGATGACGGCGTAAAGCTGCCATAGATAGGCACGGGATCGGAGACGCGAATTCACCCGAATCCCTAACCCCTAATCCCGAGCCCCGCCCCAGGGCGAAGAATATGAACCATTCAAGTCCAACAAGCTCCAAACCAGCGTCTCCCACCATACTGATTGTCGATGACGACAGCACGGCGCGTTACGGCATGCGGCGCGCACTGGACGACCGCTATCGCGTCTTGGAGGCGGAAGGGGTCGCGGCCGCCCGGCAGATGATGATCCGGGAAAATCCCCACCTTGTGCTGCTGGACATCGAAATGCCGGAAGAGAGCGGCCTGGATTTTCTCCGCGAGCTGAAGGAGCAGGCGAACAGCCCGGCGGTGATCATGATCACGGCCTATGGTTCGGAAAAAATTGCGGTCGAGGCGATGAAAAGCGGCGCCTACGATTACCTGCCAAAGCCTTTTGAAGTGGATGAACTTCGCCTGGTGGTGGAGCGCGCCATCGAGCACCTGGCGCTGGCGGAAGAGAACTTGCGCTTAAAGCGCCAACTGGTTTCGGAAGGCCAGTTCGGCGCCATGATCGGGGCGAGCAAGGTCATGCGCGAGCTTTTTGATTTGGCGGATCGCGTCGCGCAGGCGGAAGTGACCGTGCTGATTCAGGGCGAAAGTGGGACGGGAAAGGATCTGCTGGCCACGGAGATCCACCGCCGCAGCAACCGCGGCAGAGGGCCGTTTGTAGCGCTGAACTGCGCGGCGCTTCCCGAGCACTTGATTGAAAGTGAGCTTTTCGGTTACGAAAAGGGCGCCTTTAGCGGAGCCACGGCCATGAAGCGCGGCAAGTTCGAGTTGGCGAATGGCGGCGTGCTTTTTCTCGACGAGGTGGGGGACATGTCGCTCTCCACTCAAGCCAAGCTGCTGCGTGTCCTGGAAACACGCCGGGTGGAAAGGCTGGGGGGGACGACGGCGCAGGAAGTGGACGTGCGCATTGTGAGCGCCACCAATAAAGACCTGGCAGCCGAGATCGCGAAACAAACCTTTCGCGAGGACCTTTACTACCGGTTGCGCGTGGTGCTGTTGCGGGTGCCGGCGCTGCGCGAACACCGGGAAGATGTGCCGCTCATGGTCCAGCAGTTCTGCCGCATGCTGGGGGAAAAACACGGAAGGCCCACGCCCGTGGTTTCCAAACAAGCCATGGAGCTTTTGCAGAAAGCGGAATGGAAGGGAAACGTGCGAGAGCTTAAGAATGTGCTGGAAAGCGCCATCGTGATGAGTCGCAGTGATATCCTGGGGCCGGAGGATTTCTCCACGGGTTTTCCAGAGACCGGGGTGGCGCGTGAGGCGGCCACAGATGACGGGGGCTTCCTGGGCATTGATGATTACCGTGAAGCGCGGCGGCAGTTTGAAATCGCATTTATCAAGGGCAAGCTCCGGGAGAACGGCGGGAACATCACCCGAACGGCCGCGGCAATCGGCCTGCACCGCCAGAGCCTCCAAGAAAAGTTGCGGGAATTAGGGATTCGCCCTGAAGCCGGAGAGCAATCGTAGCGCGGACCTGTTCTTTAGGTCCGCGGCCCTTCTCCTGTGGGCATGGAAAAGCCGCGGACCTACAAAACAGGTCCGCGCTACGATCCTCGATTGTTCGGAGCCGCATTGGGGGCAGCGGGGCGCCTCCTGGCTCCTGTTCAGAACGAGCTTCTCCAAAACGTATTTGCACACCGGGCAGGCATATTCGAAGATAGGCATGGGCTACTTGGGAGATTCCTTGGGTTTAATTTCACAACTTGCTGGATCGTCATTCCCCAACGGGGAAGAGCGACGGGCAGATCACGTGAAGCGGGAAATCCCCGGAATGCGGGGAAGGACGAAGAACCAGAGGATCAGGAAACCGGCATAAAGCAATATAACTTTCATGAAATCATTATACACCCTCAAGCAAGCGTAGCGCGGATCTGCTCTTTAGGCCCGCGGCTTTTCCCTCGTATTGGAGAAGAGCCGCGGACCTAAAGAGCAGGTCCGCGCTACGCCGCTGTTTACCCGATCACCGGACCACCCGATCAGAGCGACGGCCAGAGGGACTCCCAAATCTTGAATTCGTGATGAAAACCGATTTGCTCGGCACGGGTGAGCTTGCGCCCGGAAGCCACGTCCAGCGTATCCTGGAAAATCCGGCGGCCGACTTCTTCCGTAGTCTCGGTGCGTTCCAGAATGGTGCCGGCGTTGACATCCAGATCGGCATAAGAGCGGGCAAGCTGCGGATTACTGCCGATTTTCATCACCGGGCCCAGGGCGCAACCGATGCCAGTTCCCCGTCCGGTGGTGAAGAGGGCAACCTGTGCTCCGCTCAGGAAAAGCGCAGGTGTGCAAAGGTGATCGTAACCGGGGGTGTAGAGCACATAGAGGCCCTTGCGATCGCCGAGCCACTCGCCGTATTCGATCAAATCTTCCACGATGGAAGTTCCGCCTTTGGCCTTCACGCCGCTGGACTTCAGATAAATGTTGTAGAGACCGCCTTTGATATTACCGGGGGAAGGATTATCCGCAAAGTAGTTGCCGAATTTTCGGACGTAGGCCTCATAGCGCTTGAGCGCATTCGTCAATTTGTGGCCGACTTTTTTCGTGCGGGCGCGCTGGACGAGGTCGAGCATGGCGGCGCCTTGCAGTTCCGGGATCTCCGGAAGGAAGACGGCCGCCCCGGCCTTTACAAACATATCGGCGGCCACGCCCACGGCGGGATTGGCCGTAACGCCCGACCAGCGGTCGGAGCCGCCGCACTCCGTCCCCACAATGAGTTTGGAAATGGAAACCGGCTGGCGCCGGAATTGGTTGGCGAAATGAAGGAGCTTTTCCGTGGCTTCCATCCCCCGCTCGACCGTTTTCTCGCTGCCGCCCAATTGTTGGACGGTAAGGTTCACGACGCGGCGGTTGTAGTCAGTGACGGTATTCTGAAAGATGGGAGCCGAGCACTCCACGCACGTCTTTCCACAGCCCAGGTCAACGTAAACGGCGGCGCCCAGGTTGGGATGGCGCAAGGTATTGGCGAGCAACTGATTCAGAATGGTGACGGCCTCGCCGTCGGGCATGCCGCATCCGGATTCGTGGATGATGGGGACCACGCCGTCCACGTTGGGGAATTTGTCGCGCGAATAGATTTCGCGGTTGGCGCGCGTGGCGATCTCCCGCACCTCGGTTGAGGAACACATCCCCGAGGTGACGATGCCGACCAGGTTTCGAACCCCCACTTCGCCGTCGGGCCGAACGAAGCCGTCCCACGTGAGGGAAGAAAGTTTGGGATCCAGGCGTGTCCGCGCGGGATTGTCCCGGTATCGGGGCGTCAGGCGCGGGAGGCGGGAATGCAGATTGCTGGTGTCTATCGGTTCGCCGGGCTTGACGGAGCGGGATGCGAGCCCAATAGGATCACCCAGCGTAATGTAGGGTTGGCCACGACGGAGGGGCTTGATCGCAAAACTCTGCCCGCGCAGAGCTCGGCCGGAAACTGTCAGGACCTTGCCCCCGTACTTCAGAGGGGTATCCTTCTCGATAAAGTCCACCGTGACCACGGCCACGTTATCTTTCTCCGGCCGGATGACGATGGCGACTTCCTGGAGTCCTCGAGGTTCCATAGGACTAAGCACTAACGCTGATTAATTCCGGGACTCGCACTCGCGATCCATAGAAGGCATAGTATGCAATGAAAATGTAGCAGACCCAGGGCACGATCATGGCAACGGCCATACTGTGGGTTGCTTGAAAGATCAGGCCCATGGCGGGTGGGGCGCAAGCGCCGCCGATGATCGACATGATGATGATGGACCCGCCCAACTTGGTGTTCGGCCCCAATTCCTTGATGCCGAGCGCAAAAATGGTGGGGAACATGAGCGACATGAAGAAACTGGTCATGAACACCGCCCCCACGCCCAGCCATCCCGGAGACAAAACTGCGATGGCCACAAGCGCCGTATTGATGATACCGTAAACTCCCATGAGCCGCGCGGGAGGAATGAACTTCATGAGATAGGTAGCGGTGAACCTTCCGACCCCAAAGGCCACCAGCGTCCCGGTGAGAAAATATCCGGCGACCTTTTCCGGCCGATGCGTGTAATCCTGAATGTATTGGATGTAGTAACTCCAGGTCCCGACCTGAGCCCCGACGTAAAGGAACTGGGCGATGACTCCTTTGACGAAGTGGGGATAATGGATAAGGTCGCGGGCTTTGCCGTGCGATCGGCCCTCGGCCGGTTCAGCTTCTTCGGCAACCTTGGGAAACTTGGTTCGCAGGATCAGCAGCGCCCAGCAAAAGATCACGGTGCCCAGCACAAGATAGGGATGGACCACGCGCAGCGTCTCACCGCGCAGATAGGCATCGTAAGTGCCCGCCACCTTCATGGCCGCAACTTGCTGGGAGTTCAGCTCCACACCTGAAAAAATGAAGATGGTTCCCACCAGAACGCCGATAACGGCGCCCACCGGGTTAAAGGATTGGGAGAAGTTGAGCCGCCGTTCCGAGGTTCGGGGGTCGCCCAACAAGGCGATGAAGGAGTTGGCGCCGGTCTCCAGAAAGGACGCGCCGCTGGCGATCACGAACAGGGCAAAGAGGAAGAATCCATACTGTTGAACCAGCGCCGCCGGGTAGAAGAGAAAAGTCCCGGCACTGTAGAGGAACAAACCGATCACCAATCCGGTTTTGTACCCAAACCTCCGCATCACCAAGGCGGCGGGGACGGCCAAAACGAAGTATCCCATGTAGAAAGCGGATTGGATCAACCCGGCCTTGAAGCGCGTAATCTCGAACGACTTCATAAACTGTTTAATCAGAATGTCATTCATGTTGCTGGGAATGCCCCAAAACAAGAAAAGGGCGGTCACCAGAAAAAACGGCAACACATTCCCGGGCGCAAACAAGGGAGGGTGCTGGTCCGAGCTGGTATTCGTATCGCGCGTGGGCATAAGGGAAGCTCCAATTCCGAAGATAGCAGACTCTCTGGTTTTATTCTGGAAATTTCGCCCTAGCTTTCCAAATCCTTGGTGTCGAGCGTACCTGCCAGCTTGAGCCGCTCAAAGATTGCGGCGGTTTCCCGAATCCCGTCTTCCAGCGGTGTCCGATGGATGCCCTCCAAATCGTGATGCAGAGCGCTATCGTCAAAATCGTAGGAGACGGGCAGCGGTTTGCCTTCCGCTTTGATCAAGGTTTGGGAAACCGGCAAGATCTTTCCCAAGATGGCGAGGTATTCATGGACCTGCATCACCTCGCCGCGCGGCGTGTACACCTTTGCCCCGGTCAGGCCTGCATCAGCGCAACGAATAAAAATGCGGGCGGTGTCGCACACATATTGCAAATCCATCCCCCCGGTATAGCGAATCGTGTACGGTTGGCCGATGACGGCAGCTTTGATGGCCTTCGTGGGGGCGGAGGTCATTCCACGGTCGCGCCCGACTCCATAGACGGACCCGGGGCGAATTCCCACGCTGGAGAGACCGTCATTCAAGAAGTAAACGCGTGCATTCCCCTCATTGCACTGCTTAAAAACCCCGTAATGCGTGCCGGGCAGCAGGGGGGCGCCTTCTTGAATGGTGCCACCGCCGTAGGCTTCCTCGGGGCCGAACACCGCCGCGGAACTGGCATAAACGATGCTCTGGACCAGATCGCGCCGGCGCCGGGCGACCTCAAAAACGTTGAGCGTTCCCACCACGTTGATCATCGCGCCGCGCAGCGGGTCAGCAGCGCAGAAGGGGACCTGGATTCCGGCCAAATGAAGGACGTGCGTGATGCCGTTATCAACGATGGCCCTCTCCACATCCTTGAATTGCGTGATGTCGCCCTGAAACAGCCGAAGGGAGGCCATCTGCTCCGGTGTCAGGAGTGTAGCCAAGCGCGCCGATTCCGCGTCAATGTCAAAAACCCAAGGCTGGTCGCCACGGTCCAACAACTCTTTGACAATCCAGGCGCCAATGAATCCTTTTGCCCCTGTGACGAGAAATCGGCGGGCGGAATCCCCAACCGGACGGCCGTGGTCAGTAAATGTCATGCTCTGGCATTATATTCGTTAGCCAAAGTGAGTCAACGATGAAGGAGGCAGTTGGCAGTTGGCAGTTGGCAGTTGGCAGTTGACAGACAGCAGTAGGCGAAAGGCAGTGCCCCCCTCACCCGGGTCGCACCTGCTGGAGAGGGCACTGGCCCGGTCCACGCTCTCCCCCAAGCGCGAGAGGGGAACCAAGTCAATTTAGGGTTATCGGGTTAATTGCCTTCTGCCTACTGCTTTCTGCCTTCTGCCTACCGCCTACTGCCTACTGCCTACTCTCTACCTGCGGGGGATGAATCAGCAGAAGTACGCTGATCGTGGCCAGCAGTGGAATCGTAGCCGCCAGAAAGAACGCGGGGTAATATGAAAACTTATCCACCAGCCATCCCACCAGCAGCGTGAAAAGAGCTCCGGCCAAGCCTGCGCCGAGTCCGCTGATGCCGGTTACTGATGCGACGACATCCTGCGGGAACAAGTCGGAGGGAAAGGTAAGGCCCATGGTTGACCAGCTCGCGTAGCCCCACACGGCAAAACTAATCAAACATATCGCCCCGTAAGGGTTGTGGATCGTGGCGGCGGGGATTCCGGCCAGAATCGGCAAGGAGCTGATGACGCAGACCCATTTCCGCGCCCGCACCACGGGCATGCCGCGCTTGATCAGGAAGCCGGAGGCAAAGCCCCCAGTGAAGTTTCCGATATCCGCCGCAACAAAAGGCAGCCACGCGAAGGCAGCAATCTGTTTAAGGCTGAATCCGCGCGCGTCACTGAGGTATTGCGGCAGCCAGAAAACATAGAACCACCAGATGGGATCGGTAAGCGAACGGCCGAGGACGATTCCCCAGACGTTGGACTCCTTCAGCAGGCTCAGCCAGCGCCCCAAGCCTCTTTGCGAAGAAACCTTGGCGGTGTCACGCCCCGCCTCGATGAGCGCGCGCTCCTCGGCAGTAACCCGCGGATGGCGGTCCAAAGGGTAATAAACATAGAGCCATACAATGAGCCAGATAAAACCCAGGAGCCCGGACAACACGAAGGCGTACCGCCACCCGAAAAGAATGGCAACCCAGGGAACGGTCAGAGCCGCAACCGCGCCGCCCACACTCGATCCGCTATCGAAGATCGCGACGGCTACACCGCGCTCTTTCGCCGGAAACCACTCGGCGACGGTCTTGCTGGCGCCAGGCCAGTTGCAACCCTCGCCGATGCCCAAGAGAAAACGAAATATCCCGAAGGAAAACAGCGAGTTCGCGAAGCAGGTCAGCATGCTGGTGGCAGACCACCAGACCACCGCCAGGGCCAGCCCCAGACGCGTGCCTACGATGTCGAGCAGGACGCCACCAATCAGCCACATACCGGCGTAGGAGAACTGAAATGCCGAAAAGACTCGCGAAAGGTCCGTGTGGCTGAGGTGCAGCTCCTGCGTTATCACCGGCGCCAGCACGGAGAACGTTTGGCGGCTGATGTAGTTGATGACGGTGGAACCAAAGAGGGTCCATACAATCCACCAGCGAATTCGCTTGGAAGCCATAAGTCAGAAACCGCCTCGTCGGTTCCGCGGACTCCTGCTCGTGCCAGAAATTCGCGGCACAATACCATACTCAGCAGGATTTTGTTAGCGCTTTCTAAAAAGCGGTGGCAGGCAGGGCCCCGTCAAAGTCACGGAGACACGAAGAGACCCTTCACCCCCACGACCTGCAAAACGTGGGCCCCCCTGCCCCTTTCGGTCCCCCCTTCTCCCCAAGGGAGATGGCAATCATCGAAGTGCGCGGCGGCGCACCCAGAGGTCTACGCCCTCGCCGAGGGGAGAGGGTGGCCAAGGGACGAGGTCGGGTGAGGGGGCTTTTTCATTCCCCGTCGGATTTTGACGGAACCCTGACAACCCGCACAGGAGGCTGGCGCGGAGGAACGATTCCGGACAATTCGGCGCCCTCCCGAGTCGATTTTCCCTGTCGGCAGGAAATCCCCAAAAATAATTGTAGGCTATGGCCAACACCGTGCGGCAGCACGGAGCGGAGAACTGTGTCCGGGTGGAATGGCGCAGCGGGGGAGAGGTGTCAGGTGTCAGGTGCCAGGCGCCAAGTGTCGGGTGTCAGGTGAAAGATACCAGGTGGCCGGTCAAGGGTCTCGTGGCTTGCGGTGAGAGGCTAGTCTACTAGCTATACGAACTGGCGGCTTCTGGCGATGTACTAGAAACAAAAGAGGTTTGTCGTTTAGCGCCAGAATGTCAAAAAGCTTTATCTTATTCAAATGCCAGAAGTTAGCTCGAAAGGTGCGAATCATGGTGAAAAAAGGGGGCGCGGCTTCTGGCGATGTGCAAGAAATAAAAAGGGTTAATAGCTTAGCGCCAGAATGTCAAAAAGCCTTATCTTATTCAAATACCAGGAGTTAGCTCGAATGTCGCGAGGGGGGATGGAAAAAAGGGGCGCGGCTCTGGCGATATGCTAGAAACAAAATGGGTAGCAATGAATTACGAAATTCTTGGAAAAACCTATGTTATTGAAAATACAGCAGTTGGTCTAGCAGCCGATGGCCAGGGTCCTGGGAAAAAAACCGGGGAAAAATTGAGGCAAAATTTCGGTAAGTTATTGAAAAAACATGTAGAAAATATGTCCGTAAATCGGCCTCTGGCGATGTTGATGAAATCAAACGAGTTGCGCTAACTCTCTGGCGATGTTGATGAAAATAAGGGAGAAAGAGGAAACTATGAAATTGTGAATTATGAACATTGCTCGCCCTTGGCATGGTCAGAAGTGTCTTAATGATCCGACAAACCAATGATACGAAAATGACGATGTGGGCCAGTGCGCCGTCAAAGCCGAGGCAGCGGGGCGGCCCCGCAGGGGCCGAAGGTCATTAGCCACGGGTGAAACCCGTGGAAAGCGGGGCGGAGGGATGTTCGATCCCTGCGAGGTCGAATATAATGGCGCCGCTTGTCCGTCCCGATTAACTTCATCGGGACGGCTAATGATCTTGTTCCTCTCCGGGGAACTACGCGGACTTTGACAGGACCCTGCGGTGGCAAGGCATCCGATTGCATTGGAAAGCCCGCTTCAGATAGAGTAGGCAGCGATGTCGCGAGCTCATGACGTTCCACGCCGATATCTACCTTTTTGGAGTCATCCCATGCGACCTGTAAGAATTACTTTAATAGCTTTCTGCGGTCTGCTCGCTTGCTGCCTGCCGGCGCTTGCCGCGAACGTTCGAGTATGGCAGGAGCCCCTGGAGATTCCCACTTACCTGTTGGGTAAGGAAGATCCCAACCCGCCGTTTCCACTTGCGGATGCCCGGCGCATCTACCCCTACACCCTGCTTGATGATCTGACCGACCGGCGCGAGGCGAAGAGTTACCAGGCCGTGTATCTGGAGAACGAGTTTCTCAAGGCCATTGTTCTTCCCGAGTTGGGCGGGCACCTTTATTCGCTGTATGACAAGGTCAATAAGCATGAAGTGTTTTACCGTAACCATGTCGTGAAATACGGCCTGGTTTCGCTGCGGGGCGCGTGGGTTTCCGGTGGCGAGGAATTCAATTTCCCCAACGGACACACGGTGGTGACGGTTTCACCCGTGGCCTTCACGACTATGCAGAATGCCGATGGCAGCGCCACCGTGGTGGTGGGCGACGTCGATCTGGTCACCGAGATGCATTGGGAAGTAGCCTTGACGCTTCGCCCCGGCCAGGCGCGGTTGGAGCAGCACGTGACGCTCTTCAACGACACCGGCCTGACTAACCCCTACTGGTATTGGGCGAACACGGCGGTTCCGGCTACCGACGACATGCGCTTCATCTACCCCATGCGGGAAGCCAACCCGCACTCGCATGACGAAATCAGGTCGTTCCCGCTCCACGAGGGCGTGGATTATAGCTGGTACAAAAACATTCGGCAGCCCACCTCGCTTTTCGGACGCCAGGTCCATCGCAATTTCTTCGGGGCGTATTACGAGAAATCTGATTATGGAGTTGTGCATGTGGCGGACTTTCGTGAGGTCTTAGGGAAGAAGACTTGGACGTGGGGGGTGGGCGACGATGGATTGATTTGGACCGACCTCCTCACCGATCACGATGGACCCTACAACGAAATCCAGGCGGGGCGCTTTGAAACGCAACTGAACTATGAATTCATGCCACCGCGCCGGGTGGAGTCCTTCACCGAGTTCTGGTATCCCCTGCAAGGCCTGGGGGGCGGATTTGTGGAGGCCACGCCGCGTCTCGCGCTGAACGTGAGCTTTTTCAAGGCCGAGGCCGGCGTGCCTCAGCACGCGGAGTTTTCGCTCTTTCCGACTGAAGCGACCCAGGGCGTCCGTGTGCGCGTGAACCTGGGGACAGAGGTTTTGAAGGATTACGGCCCCGTGGCGCTCGAGCCGATGACGACAGTGAAGGTGGACGTGCCGGTTGCGGACTTGGAGGCGGCCAAAGCCAAAATCGAAATCACCGTGACCGGGCCGAATGGCCAGGCGCTGCTTCACTGGTCGGCGGCGGACCCGATTGATGGCAATCCTGATTTCGTGCCCGCCGCCGGCGTTCGTACCGCAGGTCACAAGCCAGCCGAGGCGATGAGCGTGGAGGAGCTTTTCCTGTCCGGCGTCGAGGCGGAGAAGGACGGCAGCGAACACACGGCGGAGGCAACCTACCTGGCGGCCCTCAAGCGCGATCCCGGTTATGTTCCGGCCTTGGTCAAAATGGCCTGGGTCGAACTCCGGGCCGGAAACTTTAAGTTGGCGGAGGACTTTCTTGCTCCGGCCTTGGCCCGGGACGACCGTAATGCCGAGACGCTTTACGCCGCCGGCGTGGTCTACCGCGCCGCGCATCGCTGGTCGCAGGCGCAGGACATGTTTTGGGCGGACATTCGTTTCGGAGGCGATCCTGCTCCCGCCTATGCCCAACTCGGAGAAATCGCCTTGACCTTGCAGAATTACAATCAGGCGGTCGCGTTGCTTTATCAATCGCTCAGCTACAACCCGGAAGATGCCATGGCGTCCGCCGATCTCGCGGTGGCCTTGCGTCTTGCCGGACGGACTGCCGAGGCGGAGAAAAGCGTCACGCAGGCTCTGGCCCAGATGCCTTTGCTGCCCTATGCGCGCGCGGAACGTTGGCTCCTTCAGACCGCACGCGAAAAGGCCGGCCAAAAAGCGGCGGCGCCTACTCCGGACGATTGGACCAAACCTTATCCTGCCTCCGCCGAGACTTTCCTGCAGGTCGCGGCGTGGTACCGCACCCTCGGCGACATGGATGACTCCGACGCGGTCTTGCAATTCGCCCTCAAGCATTTGCCCGCGCAAGCTATTACTCCGATCGTTTATTACTACCTGGCCGCCAATGCGCGCGAGAAGGGACACGACGACCGGGCCGATGATTTTGCCCGCCAAGGTGAGGCGGCGCCCTTTGCCAAGGTGTTTCCCAACCGTCTGGCTGACGCGGAAGTGATCGACGACCAGTTGCGCGATCATCCCCTGGACGCGCACGCCTTGTACTACATGGGCAATTACCTGTTCGCCCATGGCCGTTACCAAGAGGGGGCGCAATCCTGGACACAGGCTTTTGGGCAGGGTTTTGAATACTCGGTTTTGATGCGAAACCTCGGCCTTTACGCCTGGCGGGTGAAGAACGATCTGCCGGACGCCGCCGAGTTTTATGAGAAGGCCGTCAAGCTGGCCCCGGATGACTACCGGCTTTACACCGATCTGGATGAGATCTATTTCCGCATGGGCAGTGCCGGCCGCCGCGAGAAACTGTTCACCGACGCGCCCGACTCCGTTCGCGGCCGCGATACGGTTTTGGTGCGCCGGGCGCTGCTGCTGATTCAGGAAGGGCAATACGACCAGGCCTTGGGACTCTTAATGAACCACACTTTCAAGCCCTGGGAAGGAGGCGTGCACGTCCACGAAATGTACATGCTGGCGAACTTCCAAAAGGGCCGGCGGGCGCTCGAGGGCAATCAACCGGCGGTAGCCGAGGCGGCCTTCCGCAAGGCGCTCGAGTATCCTCATAACCTCGGTTCCGGCAAGCCCGACAAGCCCAACGATGCGGAGCTTTGGTTCTGGTTGGGTGAGGCCCTGAAAGCGCAGGGCAAGGCTGATGCCGCGCGCGACGCGTGGACGCATGCCACCGAGGAAGGCCAGGGACGTTCCCCGATGGCCAGTCTGTACTGCGGTCTTGCCCTGCGGCGGCTGGGACTGGACGAAGCTTCCACCAAGATCTTGGGCCCGCTGATGCAAGTGAAGGTGGGAGAAAAACATGAGGCGGCGGAATTCTACGCCGCAGGCTTGTTGGACCTATACGAGCATCGGCCTCCCCAAGCCGAGGCCAAATTCAAGGCCGCTCTCGATGCCGATCCGGAATTCTGGCAGGCCCAGTTGATGCTGGACCAGGTGGGCCATTAGGCGCAGATTTCTCACCGCGAGTTTGATGCGATATACCGATTTCCAGGAGGTAAGGATTAGCGATGCGTGCTCGCATGGCACTTCTGTTTTTGATTTTATCCGCGGGCCCCTTGCCGCGCGTGTGGTCGCAGGCCAAGCCGCAGGAAGAATTCAATGTCCGGGAGCATTACACCAAGTACGAATATCGCATTCCCATGCGGGATGGCGTCCACTTGTTCACATCTGTTTACGTGCCCAAGGACGCCTCCGTCGCCTATCCCTTCCTGATGGATCGCACGCCTTACAGCGTGGGTCCGTATGGAGAGGACCAATACCGCACGTCGCTCGGTCCCTCGGAGGCCTTTGAGCGCGCCGGTTACATTTTCGTTTACCAGGACGTGCGCGGGCGCTACATGTCGGAGGGCAAATTTGTGGAAATGGTCCCCCACATCGATGAAAAGCGCAGCAACAAGGATGTGGACGACAGCTCCGACATGTACGACACGGTCGATTGGCTGCTCCGCAACGTGCCCAACAACAACGGCAAAGTCGGCATTTGGGGAATTTCCTATCCGGGCTTTTACACCTCGGCCAGCATTATCGACTCGCATCCCGCCCTCAAGGCCGCCTCCCCGCAGGCTCCGATGACCGATCTTTTTATGGGTGACGATGCCTACCACGGCGGGGCATTCATGCTCGCCGCCAACTTTGGTTTCTACTCCGGTTTCAAGCCCCTGGACAATCCCGCCCCGCCGAAAGCCGCTCTGGGGTTTGAATACGGCACGCAAAGCGCCTACGAGTTCTATCTCAAGCTGGGGCCGCTCGCCAATGCCAACGCGCGCTACTTCCATAACCAGAGCTTTCTCTGGAACGATCAGGTGGGACACACCACTTACGACGACTACTGGAAAGCACGCAATCTCGCCCCGCACCTGAAGAACATTCATTGCGCGGTGCTGACGGTAGGCGGGTGGTTCGACGCCGAGGACCTTTACGGCCCCTTCCGGGTTTTCCGCTCCATCGAGCAAAACGATCCGGGCATTTACAATGGGTTGGTCGAGGGACCCTGGGTGCACGGCGGATGGGGTCGCTTGGATGGCGATCATCTGGGCAGCGTCAGCTTTGCCGCCAAGACGGGGGCCTACTTCCGCGACAACATTCAGTTTCCTTTTTTCGAAAAATACTTGAAGGGAAAGGGAAATGAGGATTTGCCCAAGGCCTATGTTTTCGAGACGGGCACCAACGTGTGGCGCAAGTATTCGAGCTGGCCACCCGCGAGCGCCAAGCCTCGCGTGCTCTATTTTCAGGACCAGGGTGGACTGTCGTTCACGGCCCCGGAAGCCCAGGACGGCGCGTTTGACGAATATGTGAGCGATCCCAACCGCCCCGTGCCTTTCATCGGCTACACCAATCTGGGCGTGCCGCAGGAATACATGGTGGCCGATCAGCGCTTCGCCTCCACCCGGCCGGATGTTCTGGTGTACCAGACGGACCCGCTGGAGCAGGACGTGACGATTGCGGGCCCGGTTTCCCCGCGCCTGTTCGTTTCCACCACCGGCACCGATTCCGATTTTGTGGTGAAGATCATCGACGTCTACCCGCCCGATTATCCCCAACCGGAAACCAAAGCGGCGCCGGGCCCTCCCGCCCCCTACACGGATGTTCCCCCGCCCTCCATTATCATGGCGGGCTACCAGCAGTTGCTGCGCGGCTGGCCGATGCGCGCCAAGTTCCGCAACAGCTTCGAGAAGCCGGAGGCGATGACGCCCGGCCAGGTCGAGGAACTGAACTTTACCGCCCCCGACATCAACCACACGTTCCGCCGTAACCACCGCATCATGATTCAGGTGCAAAGCACGTGGTTTCCCCTGACCGACCGCAATCCCCAGACCTTCGTGAATATCCCCGACGCCAAGCCGTCGGATTTCAAGAAGGCCACGCAAAGGGTCTACCGCGGCAAGGGAAAATCCTCCGGAGTGATCGTGCATGTGCTCGAATAGCAGCGTAGGGCCGAACGGCGTTCGGCCCCGGCAATGTGCCACGGCCATCTTGGCCGTGAATCCTCATGGGCGGACGCCCGTGCCACCTCAAAATGGGCCACAACCTGCGATTGAATTCAGTGGGCGGCGGGTTTATCCCGCCATTCCGGCTTTTCATAGCGGCTGGTTTTATAGCAGGAATCGTAGCGCGGACCTGTTCTTTAGGTCCGCGGTTCTTCCCGAAACTCCCGCCCCCAAAGCCGCGGGCAGTCGCTCGTCTTTCACACTTGTAGCCCTTCAGTCAGGGGAGCGACTAATATCAAAAACGGGCGCACGCGCCGTGCTGCCATTCTCCCCAGGCTACATTCGCTCAATTTGCGCAGTAAGAACCGCGGACCTCAAAAAACGGAGGTCCGCGCTACGCTCACTCTCCTGGAATTGACCATCCTCGTAACTAAGGGTCGCATCCATCTCGACATCGGCCTGGAATCTTTCTTGCGGGAAGTCGAGACTCGATCCGTCGTCCTCCCGATCACGGGCCGCGCCTGCGTGCGCTCGCTTGCGCTTCCCGCAGATTATCCCCATGATCCCGCCGATCGTATGATCGGAGCCACCGCCCTGGCGGAGGGGCTGCCTCTGCTTACGGCCGATCGGGAGATTCGCCGGTCGAAAGCACTACACACGATTTGGTGAAAGCGCGGGCGTGGGCGCGCGTATTGATTGCCGATCTACGATTGACGATTTTGAATCTTGAATTTGCGATTTGGATTTCGATGCCTCGGACTAGGGACTCCCCATCTCACCCCTGCCTTTTGCAACTCCCACAAATCCCTCCGGGAAAGCGCTGACCCCCAAGAAAGAGGTGCCTGGGCCGGCCCGCCGCCAGTGCATAATAGTGCTTTAACTGAGACGCGTGATCGTTATAATGTCCCTGAGGAGTACAATGATCGCGTTCACAATGAGGCGGATGCCATCGGGTCACAAGAAAAGGGATGGGAAATGATAAAGAGAATCCGCATTCAACGCTATAAGTCCTTACTCGATGTTGACGTAACGCTGAAGCCTCTGTCGGTGCTATTCGGGCCGAACGCAGCCGGAAAGAGCAATTTCATCGACGCTTTGCAATTGTTGTCCAGGATCGCAGGCAGCCGTAGCCTGAAGGAGGCTTTCGAGCCGCCCTATCGCGGCAAGCCTATGGAGTCTTTCTCATTTGGGGAGTGCGGTCTCGAAGGACTGATGAAACAGGATTCGCTATCTTTCGTCCTGGAGGCCGACGTCGATCTGTCACCCGCTGTAATCGCCGCCGTGAACAAAGAGATTCAGGACACACGGAAGGGACAGACCGCCGAGGGGAATGGGGAAGGCTCCAAGCCCCGGCGATCTTCCTATATCCATCACACTCAGTTGCGTTACCGGATTGAAATTGGGATCACTCCCAAATCCGGCGTACTGCACGTTGTGGACGAGTTCTTGGCTCCTCTGGACAAGGACGGCATTCCCAAAACCAAGCCGCAGGCATACTTGGAAAGGGTTCAAAATAAGCTTCACCTCCGAATGGAAGGCCAGTCACATCCGACTTTCTTTGACAGATATCTCGACCATGCCATTGTGTCGCGGCCTCACTACCCTCCTCACTATCCGCACCTCACCGCCCTTAGTCGAGAATTGCAGAGCTGGTACTTCTATTATTTCGAGCCGCGTGAACGGATGAGGGCCGCCACCAGCGTTAAGGAGGTTCGTCATATCGGTCTCATGGGGGAAGAACTGGCGGCCTTTCTGAACACCCTTAAGAACCGCGATCCTCGGCAATTCGCCGATGTTGAAAAGGCGATGCACAGCCTCGTGCCATCTGTTACGGGAATCCGCACCGACGTTAATAAGTTTGGAGAGGTGGAATTGAGCCTCGATGAGGGCAAGATATCAATGCCGGCTCGTGTGATCTCAGAGGGGACTTTGCGCGTGCTCGGGCTTCTCGCCCTCAGTGGTGTTCAGGAGCCGCCTGCCGTAATCGGATTTGAAGAGCCGGAAAACGGGGTTCATCCGCGCCGGATTCGCGATATCGCCAAGCTTCTGGTGAACCGCTCGCTGTCCGGTAATACTCAACTCATTGTTACGACCCACTCTCCGATACTTCCCGACAACGTCAAGCCCGAGAGCCTGTTTGTTTGCCGGAAGAAGGGCGGCGTGACCACCATCGAACCTCTTCAGTCATGGGGATCTTTGGCCATGCCAGGTGCGATAAAAACTGCCCTTGAAGATGCCCCCGATTCTTTGCCGATCTCACAGCGAATGCTCAGGGGTGATTTCGATGCCTGAGATTAGCGTCTTCTGCGAAGACTCGTTCCACGAAAACTTCGTGGGCGCGATGCTTCGGCGCTTTGAGTCCGAGTACGAGGTCGGGAGTAGCTTCCGCTTTCTGAGTGCAAGAGGTGGTTTGCCCCAAATGCATTCAGAGTTTGGAGAATTCCTGCGTGATCTCGCAAAGGATCGGTTGCCGCTGCCTGATTCGGTCGTGGTTGTACTCGACGCGAACTGTGCCGGGTATAACGAGCGAAAGAAGGTAATGGCCCGCGTCGTCGAGTCCTATCCTCAGTTCCAACAGATCGTCTCTTATGCGATTCCGGACCCGCACATCGAGCGCTGGATGCTGGTGGACGAAGGTGCTTTTCGGAAGGTATTCAGGCGCGGTTGCACCCTCCCAGCTTTGAAGTGCGCAAAGGACGAGTACAAGCGACTCCTCTTGAAAGAAATCCGCGACAGCGGTATCGAGCCGATATTGGGAGGGCAGGAGTTCGCGGAGGATATCGTTAAAGCGATGGATCTCGGCCAAGCTGAAGTTCGCGAACCCTCTTTGGGACTGTTTCTAAAATCCCTGAAAGCACTATTTAACCAGTGGCGCGACGAATGAGCCGCCGCGCTAAGAAGCCACGACACAAAAAGCGTCTCGCGGCTACCGGGTGCCTACTCTCCTGCCGAGAGAAAGAAGATCGGGCGCAGCGGGAGCAAACTCTTGTCTTCGTCTTTCAATTTATCGTAGAACTCCTGCCACAAGTTAATGAAGCGATTTAGGTCAATCAATTCCACATGTATATGAGACCCACGGGCCGCCGTTCGAGCATCAGGGCTGAATCCAGCCGTTGATACGAACATTCCAACATCTCCTTCCTTCTGAAGGAGGCCCATCAACTGCCGAACCTCCTGCACACTCGTACTAGACTGCTTATGCTTTATCTGGACCTGAATCCTTGGAGACTGAGTTCCTAATGGGTCTCGATAGGCCATTATATCCACGCCCCCATCTTTCCCCTTCGGAGCAACAAATGGCGTGTGATACCCCATTCCCCTGAGAAGGGCGGCAACCAGGTCCTGAAACTCGTATGGGTTTTTTGCATTGATGAATCGTTGAAGTCCTTCAATTGCCCTTTGTTCAATGTCATCATAAGAGGGAAGTTCAGCTACCTGCTCTTCAGGTCCCTCCTCATCCTCTTGCGTTACTGGATTTTCAGCACGCCACTTCCGGTAACTCCTGGTAGCGTTTTCAAGTAGCATTTCTGGCCCTAACTTCAATGCATCATCACCCTCGGGTGTTAAATACCAGACACCCCCCTTCTTGATCAGGTATCCTGCCTTCACACAATCTATACTGAAAAAGTGGAAAATAGACTCCCAACGTACGTAGCCGGTTTTCTCATATTGCTCTTTCGCCCACGCGTCAAGGTCGACCTGTTTCCGGACCTTTTCCATCAGGTCTCTGATGGGCAGCTCTTTTCCGTTTTCACGCAAAATTGATAACCCAGCGTAAATAACCTTGGCGGCCAATGCTCGTGTCGGCGACAACTTTTTATTGCTTGTCATAAGGTCTCCTAAACAGGCAAGCGCTGGCGCTCAGACGCACCTGCAATGCCATAGCTTTGTTTTGTCCGTCGTGCATGTCGATGCAATTGTAAATCTCCTTTCAGGCTCACGCAACGAACCCCACGCTCATCCCCCCTAAAGAGGGGCACGGCCAGTGCCGCCCTGTTCATCGGCTTCTCGCATGCCCGATAACCCAACGGCAAACGTGCGCCGTCAAGCGGGAATGGGGCGGGAGGGTGATCTCAGATTCAGAATGGCAGATTCACGATGGGATAGCGCAGGGGGCCGATCGCAAATTCAAAATGGCAGATTTAAAATGGCAGAGTCGCTAATCTAAAATCCAAAATCGAAAATCCAAAATTGCCCAAATCGTCAATTTACAATTCCCCCCCCCCGGCACCCAGCCCCTGGCACCGGACCCGGGCGCGTGGCCGCGCCTTAGATCATCGAGGGCAGCGGCTGGAGGAACTCGATACCTGCTTTGCCCGCCAATTCCGAGGCCGGTTCTCCCACCCACACCACGCGGCCGGCAATGGCGCCTTCCGGGGTTGGCCAAGAAAGCAATTGAACCAACTGTCCTTCGCGAATAGATTCAACGCCCTCCACCCGACACCCATGTTGGGAAACATCAATCGTAAACCCCTCGTCCCGGATCTCCCCTTCCTCGGAGTCCATCAGGAGCACCAGGGCGAGTCGGATGGGACGGCGTTCGGACCTGCGGCGCACAATGTAGGAGGTTTTAGCCACGTTAAGTAGCGTATCGCAAAATAAGAGGTATTTCAAGCCGACCGAGGGCCCCGGCGGCAACCCCACGGCGTCAATCAGGAGGGGGCAGGAGGCTGAGCGCAAATTCAAAATGGCAAATTCAAGATGGGGCAGGGCGGGAGGCGGAGCGCAAATTCAAAATGGCAGATTCAAGATGGGACAGGGCAGGAGGCTGATCGCAAATTCAAAATGGCAGATTCAAGATGGGCCAGGGCATCTGGCGGACAAAACGGCGCAAAAACTCAAAAAATGTCCGATTGGTCAAATTTTATCTCCTGTCCATGGCACATCAGTCAATTATTCACCTTGACAAATTATAGCCCCGTGGTCTAAACTATGTAGCTTATGATTGCCGTACGCTACAGCGGCTACCCTGCTCCATGCCTTTCCCCCCTCCGACTTGCCATCGTCGATGCCTATGTGCGAAGCACCTTGGACTGCGGCGGGGGGGGGGCGCCGGGGGGGGA